>Ga0209433_10000245_pt1 | contig 16848 bp, 13 predicted proteins | sample METZYME_5_50m_FD_187552 | JGI IMG/M metagenome (GOLD analysis project Ga0209433, IMG submission 187552) | Marine microbial communities from oxygen minimum zone in mesopelagic equatorial Pacific - METZYME_5_50m (SPAdes) (version 2) | ecosystem: Environmental > Aquatic > Marine > Oceanic | place...
AGAAACTGAAGAGTATGGTAAAGCATTGATGCTTGATGGTTGTTGGATGACTACTGATCAAGGAGAAAAATATTATCATGAATGCCTAGTACATCCAGCTTTAAGTAGTTTAAAAAATTACTCTAAAGTTCTTATTATTGGTGGTGGAGATGGAGGGACGGCAAGAGAGTGTCTTAAATATAAAAAAGTAAATTATTTAGATTTAGTGGAAATAGATGAAGAAGTTATAAATATTTCAAGAAAATATCTTACAAATATAGGAGGTAAATGTTGGTCAGATAAAAGATTACATATCAATATTGATGATGGATTCCAATGGGTAAAAAAAACTCAAGATAATTATTATGACGCAATTATTATTGATTCTTCAGATCCATCAGACTTTGCAAATACTCTATTCAGCTCGAAATTTTATAAAGAATGCAAAAGGGTTCTTAAAAAAGATGGAATATTAGCGACCCAAAGTGAATCACCAGAATCATTCAAAGAAATTCATTTAAAAATATATTTTTCATTAAAAAATATGTTCAAAAACAGTGCAACGATGTATTCTTTTGTTCCTTTTTACCCAAGTGGAATATGGAGCTGGACATTCGCCTCAGATACTGAAGATTATTTTCTCAAGCAAAATTGCATGGAGATTAATTCAATAGAAGAAAGTTGTGAAATTTGGAATTTAAAATTTCAAGAAGGGGCATTCAAAATGATGCCATCCAAAATAATTAAAGAAATTTCAATGTTAAAAAAATGATATATAAAAATTTATTTAATAATGAAGGCCCGGTATTTATGGGTTCTAAAAAAAATTTCAGTAATTGCAATATAGGAATCTTTGGAGTGAATTACGATGGTACAACTTCATTTAAACCAGGTACAAGATTTGGACCCACCGCTATAAGAAATGTTAGCGAGAGTTTAGAAACATATTGTCCATTTCTTAATAAGGATTTGAATTTAATTAATTACTTTGATGCTGGATCGCTAAAATTAAATTCAAGTAATACTCATTCAATAATCAAAAAAGTTAAATCAGGAACTAACTTTCTAATCAATAATAATTTAAAACCCATTATCTTAGGAGGTGAGCATTCAATCACAATTGGAGCAATAGAAGCATTAGTTGAAAAATATCCAGATTTAATAATGATTCAATTAGATGCACATGCTGACCTTCGAAATTCTTATCAAGATAATAAATATAGCCATGCTTGCACAATTAGAAGATGTTTAGAATTATTACCCAGTAAAAAAGTTATCCAAATAGGGATCAGAAGCGGAACCCAAGAAGAGTTTGCATTAATGAAAAATAATAATCAACTTATTAAATTTAATACGGGAGATTCAATTCTTAAAATACAAAAATTATTAGAACCTTTCAAAAATCACCCGATCTATTTAACTGTTGATTTAGATTGGTTTGATCCAAGTTTACTACCTGGGACAGGAACACCAGAGCCTGGAGGGTTTTTCTGGCATGATTTCGAAAATATAATTGGACTACTAAATACATTTAAAATAATAGGTTGTGATATTGTTGAACTTTCCCCAGACATAGACAGTAGCGGTATTAGTTCCATAGTGGCAGCAAAAACGACTAGAAGCTTAATTATGACTTTAGACAAAAATACTCTAAAAGAATTATTTTAAGAAAATAATTGATCTAATTAGTAAGCTCTAATATGGAATTGCGCAAGAGTCCTTTACATAAAAAATATATCGAATCTAATGCAAAACTAGTTAATTTTGCTGGTTGGGAAATGCCCATCTCATTTTCTGGGCTAATCCAAGAACATGAATCTGTGAGAAATTCAATTGGATTTTTTGATATCTCACATATGGGTGTAATTTCTGTAAGAGGAACTAATCCTAAAGAATATATCCAAAAATTTTTTCCTACAAACTTATATTCAATTGCGACAGGTCAGGGCTGTTACTCATTCTTTTTAAATAATGATGGAGGTATTATTGATGATTTAATTATTTACGATTTAGGTATACAAAATAATAATTATTCGGAAATACTTTTAATAGTTAATGCTAGTAGATATGAAAAGGATCTTAACTGGCTAAAAATGAATTTAGAGAAGGAACCAATTGAATTATTAAATGCAAAAAAAGAAAAAGCTCTTATGGCTATTCAAGGTAAAAATGCCTTCAAATATTTCACTGAGTGGTCTTGCTATTCAATAGATCATCTGAAAAGTTTCGGCTGTGAATATAGAGAATTAGATAAATTTTTAGATTCAGGGAAAGTATTTTTTGCAAAAACTGGTTATACGGGAGAAGACGGATTAGAAATTCTTTTACCAAAAAAATTAGCTTTAAATTTATGGGATTTTTTAATTTCGAAAAATATACCACCTTGTGGTCTTGGATCAAGAGATACACTTCGACTGGAAGCAGGTCTTCCTCTGTATGGCCAAGATCTAGATGAGTCGATCAATCCTTATGAGGCAGGTTTTGGTTGGGTTGTACATTTAGAAAACGGCCATGATTTTTATGGTAAAGAATCATTAGAGAGAATTGGATCTCATAAAATCGAAAAAAAATTAGTAGGAATAGAAATAATAGGGAAAGCTATTGCAAGAAAAGGATATGAAATATTTCAGAAAGGCAAATTAATAGGTAATATCACAAGCGGTAGTTGGTCGCCAACAATAAAGAAACCTATAGCATTAGGCTATATAAACACTGAATATTCTGAATTGAATCAAGAAGTTGAAATTTCAATCAGAGGTAAATTTTTTAAAGGAATTATTTCTAAAAAGGCTTTCTACAAAAAAGATTTCTAAATTTACACTTAAAGAATTATCATAAGTAATTAAACATTAGATAATAAACTTAAATGAGAAACAAAATTTGTAATGATCTAAATAATTCTGATATTGGACAATCAGTTGATCTTTGTGGATGGGTTGACAGAAGAAGAGATCACGGTGGAGTAATTTTTCTTGATTTAAGAGACCATAGTGGATTTTTACAATTAACATTTAATCCTGAAGATGGAACAGATCTATTTAATACGGCAGAAAAACTTAGAAATGAAACTGTAATTTTTGTGAGAGGAGTAATAAATAAGAGGCCAGAAGAATCAATTAATAACAATATTTCTACGGGAAGCCTTGAATTAAATGTAAAAGAGTTAAAGATTTTAAATGAAGTAAAAAATAATTTACCTTTCCCTGTGTCAATTCATGATTATGAAAATACTAAAGAAGAACTAAGAATTAAATATCGTTATTTAGATTTAAGGAGAGGAAAATTGATCCAAAACTTAAAAACAAGGCATAACATCTTAAAAGTTGTAAGACAATATTTAGATCAACACGAATTCACTGAAGTAGAAACTCCATTACTTACAAAATCAACCCCTGAAGGCGCTAGAGATTTTCTAGTCCCATCAAGAATATCAAAAGGAGATTTTTTTGCGCTCCCTCAATCTCCTCAATTATTTAAACAATTATTAATGGTTGGTGGCTTAAATAATTACTATCAAATTGCCAAATGTTTTAGAGATGAAGATTTAAGAGCAGATAGGCAACCTGAATTTACCCAGTTAGATATGGAAATGAGTTTCATAACCGAAGAAGAAATTATCAGTTTTAATGAGCAACTTATAAAAAAGATTTGGAAAGAGATACTCAACATTAATCTCAAAGAAGATTTCCCAAGAATGACATGGCAAGAAGCAATAGATAATTATGGTACCGATAGACCAGATACAAGATATGAAATGACTCTAAAAGATGTTGGAAATATTTTAGGAAATATAGGATTTAATATTTTTACTAAAGCAATAAAATCTGGAGGATCAATTAAGTGCATTAATGTCAAAGGAGGGAATACAAGTATTAGTAATGTGAGAATTAAGCCTGGAGGAGATATCTTTCAAGTTGCACAAGATGCTGGTGCAGGAGGATTGGCTTTTATTAGAGTAAAAGATAATGACATAGATACTATTGGAGCTATCAAAAATAATTTAGACGAGTCTTTAATCAAGCAACTCTTGCAAAAAACCAATGCAGAAGAAGGGGATCTAATACTTTTAGGGGCTGGCAAAACTGAGATAGTCAATCAATCTTTAGATAGAGTAAGACAATACATAGCAAAAGAACTCCACTTAGTCGATGATGTAAGTGCTAATAAAAAATGGAATTTCTTATGGATTACAGATTTCCCTATGTTTGCGAAAAATGAAGAAGAAAATAGATTAGAGGCCTTACATCATCCTTTCTGCGCGCCAAAATTAGATCTAAATAAAAAAGAATCTTTACAAAACGATTTAGAGATTTCAACAGCAAAAGCGTATGACTTAGTACTTAATGGATTAGAAATAGGGGGAGGCTCGATTAGAATTCATCAATCAGAATTACAAAAACAAGTTTTAAAAACTGTAGGATTATCAAACGAAGAAATCGAAGAAAAATTTGGTTTCCTTATAGAAGCATTAGAAATGGGTGCCCCTCCACATGGCGGAATCGCATTTGGCCTAGACAGAATCGTAATGCTTATTATTGGAGCAGATTCGATAAGAGAAACTATTGCTTTTCCTAAAAATCAACAAGCTAAATGCTTGATGACCAAAGCTCCATCAAATGTTGCCAAGTCACAATTAAAAGAATTAGACATTGAAATAACAATTGATGAATAATAATATTTATGGATGTTCAAAGATTTTTTTGGTAAAAATAAACAAAGGGAGGTAGTGTTTATTTAAAAATATTTAATGTCAAAATTTGTATTTGTTACTGGAGGAGTAGTTTCCAGTATTGGGAAAGGTATTGTAGCTGCTAGTCTTGGCAGGCTTTTAAAATCAAGAGGGTATAGCGTTTCTATACTTAAATTAGATCCTTACTTAAATGTTGACCCTGGAACCATGAGTCCATTCCAGCATGGAGAGGTTTTTGTCACGGAAGATGGTGCTGAAACTGATTTAGATTTAGGTCACTATGAGAGATTTACTGATACTGCAATGTCTAGATTAAACAGTGTCACGACAGGTTCCATTTATCAAGCAGTAATTAATAAAGAAAGAAGAGGAGACTATAATGGAGGAACTGTTCAAGTAATTCCTCACATAACAAGGGAAATTCGCGAACGGATTCATAGAGTAGCTGCAAATAGTAATGCAGATGTAGTTATTACAGAGATCGGTGGAACTGTTGGTGATATTGAATCACTCCCTTTCTTAGAAGCCATTAGAGAGTTTCGAAATGATGTCGATAAAAATGATATAGCTTATATTCACGTTACTTTACTACCATATATAAAAACATCTGGAGAAATAAAAACAAAACCAACCCAACACTCTGTTAAAGAGTTGAGGTCTATTGGCATACAACCAGATTTATTAGTATGTCGAAGTGATAAAAAGATAAACGAAAGTTTAAAGAAAAAAATTAGCGGTTTTTGTGGAGTAAATATTACATCAGTTATTGAAGCCTTAGATGAAGATAGCATTTACTCCGTTCCTTTATCTCTAAAAAAAGAAGGTTTATGTAAAGAGACTTTGAGATATCTGAATCTAGAAGATAAAGAATGTAATTTGAGTGATTGGGAAAACCTTGTTCATAATCTACGCAACCCAAAAAAGACAATAAAGATTGCATTAGTAGGGAAATATATTGATCTTGGAGATGCTTATTTATCTGTAGTAGAAGCATTAAGACATGCATGCATAGAGAAAAATGCACTTTTAGACTTGAAATGGGTAAGTGCAGAGCAAATCGAAGAGAACTCCGCAGAAAAATTTTTAAACGATGTAGATGCGATTGTAGTACCCGGAGGATTTGGGAATAGAGGAGTTGACGGAAAAATTGCGGCTATTGGCTTTGCTAGAGAAAGAAAAATTCCATTCTTAGGATTATGCTTAGGGATGCAATGTGCAGTTATCGAATGGGCCAGAAATATTATGGGATTAAAAGATGCATCTAGCGCTGAATTAAATCCTGAAACTAATCATCCAGTTATACATTTATTACCAGAACAGCAAGACATAGTTGATTTAGGAGGGACAATGAGGTTAGGGGTTTATCCCTGTAGATTACAAAAAGAGTCAATAGGCAAGAACTTGTATGATGAAGATGTTGTATACGAAAGACATAGACATAGATATGAATTTAATAATTCTTATAAACAAGATTTTATAAATTCTGGCTATAAAATCAGTGGTACCTCTCCTGATGGCAGGTTAGTCGAATTAATAGAACTTAGTAATCATCCTTATTTTCTTGCATGTCAATATCATCCTGAATTCTTATCTAGGCCAGGGAAACCTCACCCTTTATTTAAAGGATTAATACAAGCATCACAAGCACAAAGTGAAAGCAATTTATAGGTTATTTTATTTATTAAATAATGACGAAATTATTACCCGTTGTTGAAAAATTTCATTCACTTCAAGGCGAAGGATTTCACTGCGGGAAAAGCGCATTTTTTATAAGGTTAGCTGGTTGTGAAGTTGGTTGTCCTTGGTGCGACACAAAACATTCTTGGGATAGTAAAAAATATCCTTTGATATCAATTGAAGCTCTTCTTTCTGAGATTAAAGAAGCTAGATTAGAAGGAGCATCTTTTATCGTTTTAACTGGAGGAGAACCACTTCAGCATAATCTAGATGAATTATGCGAAATAATAAAAAATAGAACAGAAACTACAAAGTTAAATCCAGTAAAAATACATATCGAGACCAGTGGAGTTAATGATTTCTCAGGATTTTTTGATTGGATTACTTTATCTCCAAAGAGACATAACCCTCCTCAGGACTTTTTTTTAGAAAAGTGCAATGAAGTGAAAATTATTATCAATGATACGAATGATATTGAATTTGCTAGAAATATTAAAAATAAAATATTTGATATTAAAAAACATAGCAAAAATGAAAAAAAATTCTTTGTTCAACCAGCTTGGAATAGTAATAGAGGATACAAACTGGCAATTGAATTTGCAAAAAGAAATCCTGATTGGACTTTAAGTCTTCAAACACATAAATACTTAAGTATTCAATAAGATGGAAATAAGAAATAAAGTAATTATTGTACTTATTTCAGGAGGACTTGACTCCGCAACTGTTGCTGGATTAGCCAATAGTTCTAATGCAAAAATTGTGGGTCTATCATTTGATTATGGACAAAGACATAAGAAAGAATTAGAGGCGGCGACAAAAATAGCTCGCCATTTTCAATTTAAAGAATTCAAAACAATTAAACTTGATTTATCTCTATGGGGAGGATCATCTTTAACAGACATCAATAGAAAAATCCCAATGGAAGGTATAAATGCAAATATTATCCCTAATACTTATGTTCCAGGAAGAAATACAATCTTTATTTCGATAGCACTAAGTTATGCAGAGGCAATTAATGCTGATTGTATTGGCCTAGGAGTTAATGCATTAGATTATTCAGGATACCCAGATTGCCGACCGGATTATATTGAACAGTTCCAAAAATTGGCAAATTTATCTAATAAAAGAGGGAGAGAAAATAAACCTATTAAATTATGGACACCTCTTTTAAATTTGAATAAAGAAGAAATTATTGATTTAGCTTTTAATAATAATGTTCCAATAAAAGACACTTGGAGTTGTTATGTAGGAGGAGCCGAACCATGCCAAAGATGTGATAGTTGCAGAATTAGAATAAAAGCATATAAAAGTTGGTTGAGTAAAAAGAAGAAAATATGAACATAAATTCAATAAAATTTAATTATTGGATAGAACCTGAATTTATTGCTCATCTCTTAGCTTCAAGATATGGCGAGAAAGGGTTGTCTTGGTTAGATAGCAATGGTTATGAAAATGCTGAATATTCTTTTTTAGGAGTCAATCCCAAAACAATAATTTCTTCAAAGAATGATAATCCTTTTGAGAAACTTGCGGAAATTGATCAAGGTTTTTGGATTGGATGGCTTAGTTATGAAGCAGGTTCTTGGATAGAACCAAACAATTCATGGCGAGAATCAGAAATGGCTACTTTATGGATTGCCTCATATGATCCAATTATTAAATTCAATATTTTAAGAAAAGAAATAACCATAGAAGGTACTAATCTTAACGATATAAAAAAATATAAAAAATTAATAGATGAGATTAATATACAAAAGATAAAAGATGGTCTAAATAAAAATTTAATCTTTGATTTCTCCTCATTAAATCTAGACAAGAAGGGTGAGATATTCAGAGAAAATGTTCTTAAAATAAAAAAATTAATAAGTCAAGGAGATATATTTCAAGCAAATCTTACTACACAAGTTGAAATAGAAACTTCTGAAGAATATAACTATCTTGATATCTACTCAAAGATTCGTAGTAGATTAAAAGCTCCATTTGGGGGAATAATTATAGGTAATATAGGTGGAGAGAAACAAGGAGTTTTATCTACCTCTCCAGAAAGATTTCTGAAAACAAGTTATGATGGCTTTGTAGAAACAAGACCAATAAAGGGCACTCGACCTAGAAATACAAATAAAGAAATTGACGCTCTGAATGCAATAGATCTAATAACTAATGAAAAAGACCGAGCCGAAAATATCATGATAGTAGATCTTCTTAGAAATGATCTTGGAAAGGTTTGCGAGACAGGGAGTATAGTAGTCACTGAATTATTAAAGTTAGAAAGCTATCCCAAAGTGCATCATCTAACATCTGTTATTAGGGGTAAAATACAAAAGGAAAAAAACTGGATTGATATCCTGAAGGCATGTTGGCCAGGAGGTTCAATAACTGGAGCACCAAAAGTAAGAGCATGTCAAAGAATATATGAATTAGAGGGATTTGATCGAGGACCTTATTGTGGTTCATTTCTTAAATTAGATTGGAATGGTGAATTAGATAGTAATATTTTGATCAGATCATTCATTCTTAAAAAAAAGAGAATAAAAATATTTGCTGGTTGTGGCATAGTAAATGATTCAATACCATCTACAGAAAATGAAGAACTAAATTGGAAACTTTTACCATTAATTGATTCATTAAGATGAATAGAAACATAGGGTGGAAAGATAATAAATGGGAAGAAATTAATAAAATTAATATATCAATAATAGATAGAGGTCTAAAATTTGGAGATGGTGTTTTTGAGACAATTTTAATTAGAAATAAAAAAGCTATATTATTGAAAGAACATTTACAAAGATTTGAAAATAATTTACATTTATTAAATTATAATTTTCAAATTAATAATCAATTTTTAGAAAAAATAATCAATAAAGGAATTGATAAATTAAATCTAAATAGTAATGAATATGGATCAATAAGAATTAATTATAGTAGAGGTTTAAATATTGAAAGATCACTTAAAGTAAACACAGTAAATAATGTTTTTAATCCTAAAAACCTATGGATTGAATTTTATTTAATAGAAATAGATTTTAATCAAATCAACGTACAAATAAGCGAAACAGAAAAAAGGAATGAATTTAGTTTATTAAGTAAATGCAAAACTTTTAATTATGCTCAATCAATTCAAACATTAATTGAAGCTAATAAAAAAAATTTTAATGATTCCATATTACTAAACACTCAAAACGAATTATGTTGCGGAACAACCTTTAATATCCTTCTTAAACGAAATAATCAATGGTTAACACCTCGAAAAGAAAGTGGATGTTTACAAGGTATTATGAGAAGTAAATTATTAGATTTAAAGCTTATAAAAGAGGCTTATTTGATTCCTGATTTTAATAAAGACGATATATTAATAGCAATAAATAGCTTATCTTGTAGACAAATAAAAATAGTAAATGATTTGCAATTTGATTTGGATTTTAATACAAAATATTTTTGGGATCTTTTATATAAATAGTTTCAATTTTGCAAAATTACTGAAGATAATTTTGTAATATTATTATTAACTTTGAAGTCTACAATTTTTCCAATAATAACTATTGCAGGAGGCTTAATATTATTCTTTTCAATTTCTTTTGGGAGTTTAGCTAATTCTGTTATTAGAGATTTTTGATTGTTTAATGTAGCCTCTTGCACTACTGCGCATCTAGTACCAGGGGGCATACCTCCAATTAATAATTCTTCAACAATATATTCAATATTTCTAATACCCATATAAATCACTAGGCTATCTGATGCGTAAGCCAATTGTCTCCAATTAACGCTCTTTTCCTTTTTTTCTGAGGTCTCATGACCTGTTACGAAAGTGACAGTACTTGCACCATTTCTGTGAGTTAGAGGAATACCAAAATATGAAGAGGCTGCAATTCCAGATGTTATACCCGGCACTATTTCAAAGAAAATATCATTTTCCTCCAAGAAAGAAACCTCTTCACCTCCTCGTGAAAAAACAAAAGGATCTCCACCTTTTAGTCTCACAATATCTTTACCCTCCTTAGATAGCTTTAAAAGCAAGCTATTAATTTCTGATTGAAGGAATGATTTGCATCCAGCTCTTTTGCCAACATAATAAATTTCGCAATCAGAATTTGTCTCTTCCAAAATTTCTTTTGGAATTAATGCATCATGAACTAAAACTTTACAAGACCTAATTAATCTTATAGCTTTTAATGTCATAAGCTCAGGATCCCCAGGACCAGCTCCAACTAAATAAACAATTCCAGACACATTATTCTCCATTAAAGAGTATGGTAATAGATGTACCTCTGTAGTTGCTATATTTATCTTGAAAAAAAATTCTGAACATACCGGCCAAAAAAGAATTTTATTAGCTTCTTTTTTTACCCTCCTCAATGACAGGATGAGTGAAAGCTTATTGGTTGGATTACTGCCAGGTTTTTTCTTACAATTTTTAGGAAGTGCAAGTATTTATACATATATTGCTGGAACCTATTCATTTGCCCAATTCATAGCGGCTCCTCTTATTGGTATTTATAGCGATAAGTATGGGAGAAGGCCTGTAATGTTAGTTTGCATTTCAGGGTCTATTGTAGGAATTTCCATTGTTGCATTCACTCTACTTTTCAACTGGTCAGATATAAAGTATATCTTGCCCGCAGTACCACTACTACCAATTTATTTGCTATTTATAGCTAGATTAATTGACGGTATTAGTGGAGGGACTGTCGCTACAGCAACAACAGTATTAGCAGATATTTCAACTCCTGAAACGAGAGCAAAAACATTTGGGTTAATTGGAGTTGCTTTTGGTTTAAGTTTTCTTTTAGGTCCCACAATAAGTTTTATCTTTATTGGAAACTCAACTAATAGCTATTTAATCCCCGTTTTAATTGCCACAATAATACCATTTATAAACTTTTTACTAGTTTTCTTTTATCTACCAGAAACTAAACCTAGAGAAAAAGATCAGGCTTTAGGCAATCAATCAAAAACTAATCCATTTAAAGGAATTTTTGCACCTTTTAAAGAAAATAATATTAAAAGACTTTCACTAGCTTTCTTTATCTACTTTATTGCTTTTACTGGGTTAACTACAATCCTTGTATTTTTCTTACAAAATTCTCTCCTTTGGTCAATAAAAGATTCTCTTGGACCACTAATTTTAGTTGGAATTGTAGCAATAGTTGTACAAGGAGGATTGATTGGACCACTTGTGAAAGAATTTGGAGAATTCAAATTAACAATTTCAGGAACAGGCTTTATTTTTTTTGCATGCGCTCTATTAATTACATTTCCTGAAAACAATTCAGGTACATATGTTTATTTAGCTGTTTCATTTTTAGCGGTTGGAGCAGGTTTAATTACTCCCTGCATAAGAGCCCTTATTTCGAAAAGGATAGATAAAAATAGCCAAGGATCAATATTAAGTAGTCTTCAAGGGCTACAAAGCTTAGGAAGCGTCTTGGGTTACATTTTAGCTGGAAATGTTTATGATTATTTCGGTCCAAGAAGTCCATTCATAGCGGGAGGCTTAATACTATTTTTAATGATATGGCTCATAACAGGAAGCGATACCAAAAAAAAGTTAGAATAGATTAGAGGTAAGTATAAATTTAGATGACTGTTGACAATTTGGATAATAAATATATTAATCGAGAATTAAGTTGGATTCAATTCAATCAAAGAGTTCTACTGACTGGGATGGAAAAAGACTATAAAGTTCTAGATAAAATAAAATTTTGTTCAATTTTTAGTAATAATCTTGATGAATTCTTTATGGTTAGAGTGGCATCGCTAAAAGCACAAGCAGATGCAGAAATTCAAAAAAAAAGTCTAGATGGATTAACCCCTCAAGAACAACTAAATATAATTAATGAAAAAGTTAAAAATCTTACTTCAATCCAAGAAAATTTTGTAAATAATGAATTAAGAGAAGAGTTAGAAAAATCAGGAATTTTTCTAAAACAATATAAAAATCTTTCAAAAGATCAACAAATATGGTGCGATAATTATTTCCTAACATCCATATTTCCACTACTTACTCCACTTGTAGTAGATCCTGCACATCCATTCCCTTTTATAAGTAATTTAAGTTTAAATTTAGCAGCTTTAATTACTGATTCTGAATCTTCAAAAAATCAATTTGTTAGAGTTAAAATTCCTACAAAAAGTATAGGTAGATTTGTTCAAATTCCTAATGAAATTATAAGAACTAATAACAGAAAAGATCATTATTTTATAACTGTTGAAGATTTAATAGGTAATAACTTAGATAGATTATTTAACGGCATGAAATGCATAAGTTATTCTTTTTTCAGAGTAACAAGAGATGCTGATTTAGAGCTTAAAGAACTTGAAGCTGATGACTTATTAATTGCTGTTGAGAAAAGCCTTCAAAAAAGAAGAATAGGAGGAGATGTTGTAAGACTTGAAGTTGAAGAAAATATCCCAAAAAGTATTCTTAATCTTTTAATTGAGGGAATATCTATTACCAAGGAATATATTTACTTTTCGAAAAGTCTATTAGGTTTAGATGACTTAAATCTTTTAAATAAAATAAATAGAAAAGATTTAAGAGAAAACTTACTTATAGGTAAAACTAACAAATCATTAAAAGAAATTAATTCAAATTCCGATCCAAAATTTAAAACACTGTTTACCCTTTTAAAAAAAGAAGATATTCTTCTTCATCATCCTTATGATTTATTTAGTACTTCAATAGAGGAATTTATAAATAAAGCGGCTGATGATCCATCCGTGATGGCGATAAAAATTACCTTGTATAGAGTTTCAAAAGACTCTCCGATAATTGAAGCCTTGATCAGAGCAGCTGAAAATGGGAAGGAAGTAATGACACTTGTTGAGTTGAAAGCAAGATTTGATGAAGATAATAATATTCAATGGGCTAAGCAACTTGAACAATCTGGAATACACGTTGTATATGGAATTATTGGCTTCAAAACTCATACCAAAATTTCTTTAATTATTCGAAAAGAAAAAGGTCGATTAAGAAATTACTTTCATATTGGTACTGGAAACTATAATTCAACAACCTCAAAATTTTATACAGACCTTGGCCTCTTATCTACAGATACTGAGATTGCCTCTGATTTAATTGAATTATTTAATTATTTATCAGGATTTTCAAAACAAAAAAATTATAAGAAACTATTAGTATCGCCATTTTCAATGCGAAAAAAATTTAATTATTTAATCAATAGAGAAATTGACAACGCCAATAAAGGATTAAAAGCTGAAATTATTGCAAAAATGAATTCACTAGTTGACCCTGAGATTATTGAACTTCTCTATCAAGCTTCTGAAGCAGGTGTCAAGATTAATCTAATTATAAGAGGTATATGTTGCTTATATCCCAAAAAAATTAACTTAAGTGAAAATATAAGAGTAGTGAGCATTATTGGTCATTTTTTAGAGCACTCCAGAATCTTTTGGTTTTTCAACAATAATCAATCTGAAGCTTATATTGGTAGTGCAGATTGGATGCGTAGAAATTTAGATAGAAGAATTGAAGCAATTACACCAATTGAAGATGAAAAATTAAAAAAGCAATTGTATGATTTATTAAATACTTATCTAAAAGATTCTTATTGTTCGTGGGAAATGGATAGCAAAGGAAATTATTCAAAAAGTAAAACATCAAAAATTAATCATTCGCAATTTGAATTAATCGAAGAGTGGCATTAATTTAAAGTTATAACAATTTTATGAAATATCTTAACATTTTTAATAATTTTGTATTTTCCCGAAAAAGCAATCATAGCGGTTAATCTGAAAGAAAATAAGCGATAATAATTGCTTTCAGTCTTTAAAGTTTCAAGGCAAAAGTAGTCTTACTTGCGATTTCAGTGCTAACTTTCTAAAAAATCCACTTAGGAGGCCAGGGTGATGGGGATCCCTCTGGAATCTGGAAAGAGTTCTTCAAAGAAAAATATTGGAGAACCTAGATTACCAAATACTACGAGATCTTCTCGTATCAACAAAACAGAAAAAACCAGTATTTCTGGTAAAAATAATCAAAAAAGGTCTGGCAGACACAGCACAGATTCTATAGGTTATTATTTAAGCACTATCGGCAGGGTTCCTCTGCTTACAGCTGCAGAAGAAATAGAATTGGCACATCATGTTCAAAACATGAAGCAACTATTAAAGATTCCTGAAACAGAACGAAACATAAGGCATCGACAACAAATAAGAATGGGCAAGAGAGCAAGAGATCGAATGATGGCAGCCAATTTAAGACTTGTAGTCTCTGTTGCAAAAAAATACCAAAACCAAGGGCTAGAACTTCTTGACTTAGTCCAGGAAGGAGCTATTGGACTAGAAAGAGCCGTTGACAAATTTGACCCTGCAATGGGCTATAAATTCTCTACATACGCGTATTGGTGGATAAGGCAAGGAATGACTCGAGCTATAGACAATAGTGCTAGAACAATAAGACTCCCAATTCATATAAGCGAAAAACTTTCAAAGATGAGAAGAGTATCGCGAGAATTATCCCACAAGATAGGAAGGCAACCCAACAGGCAAGAACTAGCAAATGCAATGGGTATAGAACAAAAAGACTTAGAAGATCTTGTCTCACAGAGTGCTCCATGCGCCTCTTTAGATGCCCATGCCAGAGGTGAAGAAGATAGAAGCACTCTTGGAGAACTAATACCAGATCCTAATTGCGAAGAACCTATGGAAGGAATGGATAGAACTATTCAAAAAGAACATTTAGGGGGATGGTTAGCACAATTAAATGAAAGAGAGCAAAAAATTATGAGATTAAGGTTTGGACTAGATGGCGAAGAGCCCCTTACATTAGCAGAGATAGGACGACAAATTAATGTTTCAAGAGAAAGAGTTCGTCAGCTTGAAGCCAAAGCTATATTAAAATTAAGGGTAATGACAAATCATCAAAAAGTTGCTTAATTAAATTGTTAAATTTTGCACTTATTGGTATCTATATTGTATTTATATTTTTAATCTCAAAGCTATTTAAAAATTTTTACCCAAATAATCAAGAATTATTAAGAAAAATAATTCATATCGGAATGGGTCCTTTAATCCCCCTCGCTAAGTTATTAGAGATAGAGCAAAGTGCGGCTCAGTATTTTGCAGGTGGCATGTCAATTTTAATAGTAATTAATTATATTTATAAATTATTTCCAATAATTGAAGATGTTGATAGGAAAAGCTTTGGTACTTTTTTTTATTGTTTTAGCTTACTAATATTGATTAGTTTATTTTGGGAAAAAGATCCTTTAGCTCTTACTGCAGGTTTTTTCATAATGACTTTAGGAGATGGATTAGCTGGATTAATTGGTAAAAATTTCAAATCAAGAAGTTGGAAAATTTTTAATCAAAAAAAATCAATATTAGGAACAACTACTATGTTTTTAATAAGCCTTTTCGTTTTGTTCACTTTAGGATATACAAATAATATTAATTTTAATTATTACTATTTTGGGATAGCTTTACTAGCAACCCTTTTAGAACAAATAAGTATTATTGGCATTGATAATTTATCAGTTCCAATTATTACTTCAATAATTTTCCACTTATTAATAACAAACTAGAGATTAAGGAATAGAATTATATAAATTATTTAGTAAAGTTTGAGTAGTATCTATATCTATACATGCATCAGTAATACTTTTACCATATTCAAGCTCATTTTTTGCTCCAAGCTTTTGATTACCCTCTTTTAAATGACTTTCTAACATTACACCCAATATATTATTTTCTCCATCTTTTAATTGCTTTGAAATATTATCTAATACTAATGCTTGCTTCCTAAAATCCTTATTTGAATTGCCATGACTACAATCAATCATAACTTTTTGTGGCAAATTACATTTTGATAAATCAGAAGAAATATTTTTTATATGAGAGTTATCAAAATTGGGTCCTTGCGTTCCACCTCTAAGAACTATATGTGTATCAGGATTACCAGTAGTATTTACAATCGAAGCAAAGCCATCACTATTGACACCCAAAAAATGATGTGATCTTGCTGCAGATTGCATCGCATTTATGGCTGTTGAAAAAGATCCATCTGTACCATTTTTAAAGCCGATTGGCATTGATAATCCAGAAGCCATTTCTCTATGAGTTTGACTTTCAGTAGTCCGAGCACCAATAGCTGTCCAACTAATTAAATCCGCAATATATTGAGGCACAATTGGATCCAATAATTCTGTTGCAGAAGGTATTCCTTCAGAAGCCAAATATCTAAGCAATCCTCTTGCTCTTCTTAAGCCAGTATTAATATCATATGAACCATCCAAATGAGGATCATTTATAAGACCTTTCCAACCAATAGTAGTTCTCGGCTTTTCAAAATAAACTCTCATTACAATTTCTAATTTATCACCAAATTTACTTCTGAAATCTTGTATATGCTTTGAATACTCTTTTGCAGCATCGATATCATGTATAGAACATGGTCCTACGATTACTAGAAACTTTATAGAGTTTTTATGCAAAATATTTTTAATTAGCTCTCTTGAGCTAGATACGGTACTGGCAGAGTTATA
>Ga0209433_10000246_pt1 | contig 16841 bp, 17 predicted proteins | sample METZYME_5_50m_FD_187552 | JGI IMG/M metagenome (GOLD analysis project Ga0209433, IMG submission 187552) | Marine microbial communities from oxygen minimum zone in mesopelagic equatorial Pacific - METZYME_5_50m (SPAdes) (version 2) | ecosystem: Environmental > Aquatic > Marine > Oceanic | place...
TGGTAGGGATGGAGGGAGTCGAACCCCCACGCCTTACGGCACTGGAACCTAAATCCAGCGTGTCTGCCAGTTCCACCACATCCCCAGTAGATTGCTTATTCTATATGACAAATGCAAGTATTAAACCTAAAACAGCAAAAATCACCCACATAATTGTTTCGTTTTGGTTGCCCTTTTTAAAAGCCATGTAACTCAAAATCCAGAATATTATTGGTGATAAAAGTAAAAAAGCTTTCCCCACAAATATTGCTACAGGTATTAAACATACAACAAGCAAAATTTTAAAGAATGTTTCGTTAAGGAAGCTGTTCATCTTGCTCCAAATTTTTTAAATCGTTGAGTTCTTTTTCTAGCTCTTGTAAATCCCTATCTAAAGCATTGATTCTGTTTAACACATCTGCAACTTTTTGATTATTTTGTTTTCTATAAATATCTACTGCTTCAATTGATGCTTCGTTTGTCTCGAGGACCTTTTTTTGTTTATTGAGCTCATTGGAAAGTAGAGTAAGTTTTAATTGCAAATCTTCTGCTAGTTCAATTTTTTGATTTACAACATTTATTTGATCTTCAAGTCCTGTAGATATTGCCTTGATATTTTGTATGCTTTTTTCATTTTTAATAGTTTTGTTTTCTTGTTTTTTAATACTATCTAAATAACCTTTTCTGTGTCCCCAAAGTTTTCTCACTTCTTTGTCAAGAAATGCAATTTGATCGGTCATAGTTTCCATATTTTGTTCGGAATCTTCATTTGTAATAGAAAGCTTTCCCTCAATTACTTCAATTTTGCCAGAAACTAAATTTATTGCTTCAGTGCTTTCTTGTTTTTGCTCATTTATATAGAAATACATACCCAGCAAACAAGCGATAACCAAAACTAGTATAAAAGCGCTAAACATAAGCTGCCCATCACCAGATGATCTGCGTCTTGGAGGTACTCTTGTTGGTTGACTCATATCTATTCAGTAAAAAATGCTAGGAAGTTTAAAAAGCCGCGCTTGTCATCTCCTTGCGCTAATTTATTTGATACTAAGATATCTGTAATTGCGTTTAAGTTGCCAGTAACTAGTAATTTAAAAGTTAAAGAATCCATTTCTATATCATGCATTTCTGAACTTACTTCCTTATATGTAAAGACACTATTATGAATTGATAGTTCCCAAATTTCATTTAGATCTCTGAAATAAATTTTCTTTTGAATTGAAGTATTTGAAACATTTTCTGGATTTAATCTAGTAGACATAACCTCGTAAAACATATTCAAACTTAATTGCCTTAGCACATCTTCCCCTGTACTTTCTTCTGTCGTGAGAAGAGCTTCTCTTTTTTTATCTGTCTCGTCTTTTAAATCGGCATATGTACTTAAGTAGAAACTCTTCGCATTTGGATTGTATGCATCCTCCCCTAGTGCTTTTAGAGCTACAGCCTTTGCATTATTCACGTCAATACTTTCTCCATTCTTAGCTTCAAGCATATCCGCTAAATATAATGTCCATTGATAGTCTTTATTTACTATGGAAGATTCAAGCTCTTCTTGTAAGGTATTCTCAGAAATAAGACTACCGATTCGTTTGCCAAGTTCTTTTTCAGTAAATGGAAATAAATTTGTTGGATTTCCATCAAACCACCCATAATTCCCATTGAATAAATTACGGGCACTCCACTCAACATTGCCATATAGCTCAAAAAGATATTCATTATTTCTTAATGAATCTGGTAGTTTTACAAGCTGCGCTGCTTCAACAGGTGTATAGCCTGCATTTAAAAGTCTATGAGTTTGATCATGAACATATTTAACTGCATCTCTATAGTTTGAAAGAACTTTTTGAATTTCTTCTTTACCTACTATTGGCACACCATGACTAGGCACTAATATTTCTGGTTCAAGACTCATCATTTTTTCAAGACTTTTATACCACGATTGAAAGCTCCTATATGAGGTTCCTCTGATGGTATAAATGTTGGGAAAGGCTTTATAGATATTGTCTCCTGGAAACAATGCTTTCATTTCCTCGATCCAAACAAAGATTTGGTCATCTGTTTCACCTGGTGCATGATAGAAATCAACTTTCCTTCCACCAATTGTTTTTGTAAATTTTTGATCAAAAGTGATAGTTGGCTTGATATAGCCTGGGGTATCAACTCCAGCTTCTAACTTGATTCCAATTCCATGCGATAACGCCTGATCTCTATCTTTTAGTATTAGGCCAAACATTTTTTGCGATCTTTGCCCAATTAGTTCTCTTTTTATTCCAAAAAACTTTTCAACTTCACTTGATGTATCTCTATGAGAAATTACATCTACTTCTCCAAATTTGTTTATGAATGCTTGCGCGCCGCCAACATGATCAATATGGAAATGTGTATAAACAATTGTGTCTATTTCGTTGTCACTATATTTACTTAGATCTTCTAGAACTACTTCTGCTGTTTCTACACCACCCATAGTATCTATGATCATATCTTTCTCATCACCTATAACTAAAATTGAATTTGCCAAACCATAGCCAACTGCAACATGAATATTTTCATGTGGTGATAAGATTTTTTCTGAAAAATCAGCTGCCAAACTTGCTAGATCTTTGTCCTTATCTCTAATCTCTTTCTTAGGTAATTCCTGATCTTGACTTTCAGATGAGCATGCCGAAACCAGAAGCAAAGAAATAAACCAATAAATACGCATAGGTGTATTCTAAATCAAAAATTACTCAAGTGAATGAACATGAATTAGACTGACAGATATGAATTACAATAAAAAGTCCGATATTCTTAAAAAAGCTCGTGAATTATTAACTGATGGAATAAAGAATAGAGATTCGATGTTTCATACGCTAACAGTTAGCACATTAGCTAAGAAAGAGATTTCATCAAGAGTAATGGTTTTGAGGGATCATAAAGCTAGTAAAAGATTACTTAGATTCCATTCTGATTTTCGGTCTGACAAAATTCAAGAATATAAAGAAAACAAAATTTGTACCGTTATTGGGTATGATCCATCAATGAAAATTCAAATAAGGCTGGCTGGAAAACTAAAAGTAAACCACAAAAATAAAAAAACTCTTCAAGCATGGCAAAATTCACAAGCAATATCTAAGAAATGCTACTCAGTAAAAGACGGATCTAGTTTCAAAATAAATAAGCCTGCTGAATATGATTTTCATATGAAGGATATTGCTGTAGAAAATGGATACGAAAACTTTTGTACTATTGAATTCATTTATCATTCACTTGAATTTCTATATTTACAAAGACAGGGACATAGAAGATGTAAATTCAGTTGGAATTCAAAAGGAGAAATTAATAGTTACTGGTTAGTACCTTAACCACCAACTAATTCTGACAAGAAACTATCAACATATTTTTTAATCTCTTCTGCATCAAGTTGTAGTTGAGAATCAACGTATTTAGTTGATCTAAGACCAGTCCATAAGGGATCGCCCGTAGTTCCATCATATAAAGTCATTCTTAGTATTGATCTATCTGTCTGATCATAAAAATAATCATCATAAAAAGGATCATAGAAATAAGGATTTCTTCTTCCTCTGTACCTTTTGTTCTTCTCATCAAAAGTTAAAGAAATAACAGCTTTAAAATCTGGAGTATCAAGTGATTTGACTAATCCAAGCATTTCAAAACCATCAGCAAAAGATTTTTTTAAACCTTGGCTTGTAAAAGGGCTAACCTTAACGTCTTCACTTTTGTCTGATATGACGACATTGAAGGTTTTAAAATCTCCTAGATCAAAAGTATTTAACTTTTCTACGCTAACTGGGTTTGAACTACAGCTAACAATCACTATTAAAGATAGAAGTGCTAATATTTTTTTATACATACTTTATTTATGACTTAAATTATATATATTAGTTCAATTGAAATATTTCAAGATGAATAGCTATAAACTTTTAGATAAAAAAAATAACCCTTCATTGGGTTACGAAGCAGAAAGATATTTGCTCGATGAGTACAACTCAGAACATATACATCTAAAAAATAAATCCAAAGAATTAGTCTTTATGGTTATGTTTAGGACCATTCCTGAAAATTCTTCTGGTGTTGCGCATATTCTCGAACATACAACTTTATGTGGATCTGAAAAATTTAAGGTAAGAGATCCATTCTTCATGATGTTAAGAAGATCAATGAGCACTTTTATGAATGCTTTTACTGCGAGTGACTGGACAGCCTATCCTTTTGCTACACAAAGTAAAAAAGATTTTTATAACTTATTAGATGTATATCTAGATGCGGTTTATTTTCCTTTACTAGAGGAAGAAGACTTCAAACAAGAAGGACATAGGCTTGAGTTTGCGAAATTTGATAGCAGTAGTTCAGATTTAGAATACAAGGGAGTTGTATTTAATGAAATGAAGGGCTCTATGAGTAATATCACCAACACAACATGGCAAGCACTTACAAGAAATCTTTTTCCAGATCTCACTTATAGACACAATAGCGGTGGAGAGCCAGAAGATATCACTAGCCTAACTCATGATTACTTGAAGAATTTTCACAAAAAGTTTTACCATCCCTCTAATGCAACTTATTTCACATGGGGAGACTTGGACGCTAAAGAAATACAAAACTATGTGAATGATAAGTTAGCAAAAAAATTCAAAAAAATAGATGAAAAGAAAATTGAAGTTGTAGAGAAACAAGATAGTTTTACCAAACCCGTAATAGCTTCTGAATCCTTTAACCCTGTCTCTAAAGAACAATCAGGCCATCAGAATTATTGTGCATGGGTGCTTGGGGAAAGCTTTGATATTGACCAACTTCTTGAAGCTCATCTTATTTCATTATTATTGATGGATAATTCATCTTCACCTTTATATAAAGTTCTTGAATCAAACGAATTTAGCAAGTCGCCAGCTCAAATTTTGGGGCTTGAAGACAGTATGAGGCATCTCGTTTTCATTTGTGGTGTTGAAGGAACTGAAAAGGGGGCTCAAGAAAAGTTTAGAAAATTACTTGATTCAACATTCAAAGAAGTTGTGAAGAACGGGTTTGAGGAAGATCAAGTAAACTCTGCTTTGTATCAATTGGAGCTAAGTAGACGAGAAATATCTTCTGGCTCTCTGCCTTATGGTTTACAAATTCTTTTGTCCATGGCACCAGGTTCTCTTTATAAGTCAGATCCATTAGCCCTTTCTAACGTTGACGAAGCTCTTGCCAATCTGAAAGAACGAATAAAAGATAAAAATTATCTCACAGGTCTTGTAGATAAATTCTTTATTTCAAATAACCATAAGGTTGAGTTAGAAATGGTTCCTGACGCTGATCTTATAAATAAAAAAGAGGGTGAGCTAAGAAAAATACTAGATGGACTGAAGTCAGCTATGAGTAACAAAGAAAAACTGGATATAGTTAATCAAGCTAAAAATCTTGCTGACAGACAAAATGCAATCCCTGACAAAGAGGTCTTGCCAAAACTCGAACTTAATGACGTGCCTAAAGATGTTAGCTTTCCCAAGACAAAGAAACTTACAACGTTTGGTTACTCACCAACCTTTTATGAGCAACCTACAAATGGCCTTACTTATAATTCTGTTACTAAGAATTTAAATATTGAATCACAGGAAGAGCTTAACAGTCTTATGGTTTTATCTGCTTTGCTCGGAAAAGTTGGAACTGACGATAAAGACCATATGCAACTTCAGAAAGAAATTTCAAAAATTTCTGGCGGTATTAACGTATCAAATCACTTTTTTACTGATAAAAACAATGAGCTGAAAGGCAACCTAACTCTTTCCTCAAAATTCTTGCCAAAAAATAGTGTGGAGACAACCGAACTTATCTTTGAAATTTTAAATAAAACTGATTTATCGAATGAACAGAGAATAAAAGAACTTATGTTTCAAAACTTTATGGGCTTTCAACAATCTATTGTTGAAAATGGTCATAGATTCGCAATGTTAGCTGCGAGCTCAGCACACAATAATTTAGCTTTTATTCAAGAAAACTTAGGTGGTCTCAGCGCAATCTCGAAGTTTGCTCCTTTTGTATCTAATCAGGAAGATTTATTAAAAACAGAGATGCAGAAAGTTGAAAGTTTATTTAAAAAATTTGAATCAATGAGTAGCGAATTACTCTTCATTTCAAATACAAAATTAGATAAAAAACAAATTAATCAAATAAGAGGACTGGACTTTAAAAAAGATGGAAGTGGAAGTGTTAATGTCGATTTTGTAAAAACATTCAACAAAATTGCCTTCCCAATAAACACCCAAGTTAATTTTTCAGCTATGTCTTTTGATGCGCCACATTACGATGTGAAAGAATCACCGAAATATTTAATCCTCTCTAGCTTATTACGAAATGAATTTCTCCATAAAAGGATTCGAGAACAAGGCGGAGCATATGGTGGTGGAGCATCATATGACCCATTTTCTGGTTGTTTTAAATTTTTCTCTTATAGGGATCCTAGATTCGTAGATACTATTGAAGATTTTGAGAGTTCATTGAGTTGGGCATCTCTTGGTAGTTTTGATGAAGATATGATTCTGGAAAGTAAACTTTCAGTTCTGTCAGATATTGATAAACCATCATCACCTGCTGGAGAAGCTTTTAAAGATTACCGATTAAATAGTGAAGACAAAACACAAAAAATGAGAACAGATTATAGAAATAATATTTTTAATGTTTCAAAAGAAGATCTTATTGAAGTTGCCACAAGCCTCAAATCAAAACCAAAGAGTGTTTTTTCGATAATTAATCCAAATCTTGAGAAGGTAGCGCAAAATGAAGACTTCCTTATTAAGCGAGTCTAAAAAATATCCCAAAAACTTTTCTTTTCTTTTAATGGGCAATTTTTCAACTGTCTTTGATATCTAACAGCATTATATTTAACTTTCTTTGCTACATCTTGTAACCAAGGTTTTGATTTGAAAGAACGTCTTTTGTAACCACCATACCCCTCGTGATATGCAATATATAGTTTATCCACTTCATAATTTCTGATCTGCACAGATGAGGCTTTTGACAGATACCAACCAATAAAATCTACAGAGCTATCAAAATCAGATCTATTTGCTCTATTATTGCCAGTTTCTTTTTGATATTGCTCCCATGTGCCTTCAATTGCTTGTGAGTATCCTTTTGCTGAAGTTGGCCTTTTCCAAGGTATGAAGCCTAAAACCTTCTCACGTTCTGGAGCAGCATTTGGATTAAAAGAAGATTCTTGTCTAATAATTGCCATCACTGTGCTAGGTTCTGCATTCCACCTTTGCTCAGCATTTAAAAGTGATTGTTGCCATCTTGGATTTTCTTGCAAAATATCACAAATATCATCCTGATTTGATGGTATCTTTGTTGCACAACCATAAAAAAATAAAACTATTAAAGTTAAAGCAATTCTTTTCATATTTTTAAAAATTCCTTAATTCCTTTTTGATCAATTAATTTTATTCCAAGTTCAACGGCTTTTTTATATTTTGACCCTGCATTATCACCAAAAAGTAAGTAATCTGTTTTTGAACTTACACTGCTTGAAGGTACACCACCTTTCATCTTAATGATATCTTTTAACTCTTCTCTGCTGAATTCATCAAAAGTCCCAGTTATTACAATCTTCACGCCGTCTAAATGGCTATCTTCACTCATTTCATAATCTTGTATCTTCAATTCATCTAACAATTCATCTATTCCAACAGGGTCCTTGCTAAAAAATTGCAAAATATTATCTGCAACAACTTCACCTATACTGTCCAACTGTAGTAAATCTTCAAGGGATGATTCTCTTAATGTTTGAAAGTTTTTAAAATGACGCGCTAGCGCTGTAGCTGTAGATTCACCGACTTCAGGAATACCAAGTGAATTAATAAATGTTTCAAGTTTTGGCTTTCTCGCATTTTCTATGCTTTCAAATAAATTATCGATTGATTTTTCTCCAAAACCCTCAAGATTTTTTAGTTCATGTTCATATCTCTTAAGTTTAAACAGATCAGCAGCTTTTTTAACATATCCGAGATTTATTAAATGGATATTAATCTTGTATCCTAATCCATCAATATTCATAGCTTTTCTTGAAACAAAATGCTCAAAGTAACCAAATAATTGTTTTTGACAAGACATGCCTGCATCACATTTCAGAAAAGGACCCTCGAGTCTTAATTTTGTCTCACAAGATGGACAGTTAGATGGAACACTAATACCTTTCTCGCTGCCTGTCCTCAGTTCATCTTTGACTTTGACAATCTGTGGGATTACATCACCGGCTCGTTTCACTACGACAGTATCATTGACTAAAATTCCCAATCTATTTAATTCATCCATATTATGTAAAGAGACATTTGAGATATTTGCTCCAGCGATCATTACGGGCTCAATAGTTGCATATGGAGTAACAATACCTGTTCTGCCAACGGAAAATAAGACATCGTTTACCTTTGAAATTTTTTCAGCTGCGGGAAATTTCCATGCAACTGCCCACCTTGGTGCTTTAGATACAAAACCTAGTTTGTTTTGTTGATTAAAATCATTGACCTTTACAACTGCTCCATCAATTTCATAATTCAATGAATCCCTCGAATCAAGAATCTTGTCAACTGCTTGCGCAACATTATCTTTTTGCTCGAATTTAATTAAGTCGTTAATTGGAAATGAGTTGCTTACAAGAAAATCCATAAAATCCTCGTGGCTTTCAATTGAAAAATCATCTGAATGACCACCCAAAGCGTAGAAAAAAATATTTAAGGGTCTTTGTTTCACAATTTCAACATCTAAATTTCTAAGAGTTCCTGCTGCCGCATTTCTAGGATTTACAAAAGTTTTCAACCCTTCTTTCTCTAAATTTTTATTGATTGTCTCAAAGTCACTTAGACTAAAAAAAATCTCTCCTCTCAGCTCAATTACATCAGGTGTATTAGATGTGATTTTTAGTGGAATCTTATTTATTGTCTTTATATTTTCAGTTACAACTTCTCCAGTTTCTCCATCGCCCCTTGTTACAGCTTTTGTCAAAATACCATTCTCATATGTTAGTGAGATGCCAATACCATCAAACTTTGGTTCAATAACATAGGTTATTTCATCTGCATTTAGCCTCTTTCTTACCCTTTCATCGAATTTTTCAAAGTCGTCATTATTGAAAACATTTGCTAGAGAAAGCATGGGTTTAAGATGTTGGTGTTTCTCAAAACCTTTTGAGGGTTTTGATCCAACGGTAGCGCTTGGTGAATCAGAAGTAGCACCGTATTCAGTTTCCAGCAGTTTTAATCTTTGATAAAGTGCGTCGTACTCTTCGTCGCTAATCTCAGGGTTATTGTCACGATGGTATAGATCGTTATGTCTTTCTATCTCAGCTTTAAGTTTTCTTATCTCATCTTCAATTGGCATATGGGCCTGCTCTTAAATCAACATCATTTGCTAAGTTTTTATAGCTTCCTATTGTTTGGTCAGAAATAGAATTAAAATTTTCATCTAATAGTTTCATATCAAAGGTTTGTGCAATATTTCTTGCGAGCTTTAACATTTTGTCAAAAGTACTAGATACATTTCTTTGGCCTCTTAAATGTAGGACTATAGACATCATCTTAATTGGCTTGCTATCAAGGAAAGTTCCTGGCTCCTCAGTATTGAGAATCCTGAAACCTTTATGGAAAGATGTGTCTGATGACTCAAAATAGCCATTTTTAAATACGAGGTCATTTGCAAATAATTTTTGTTGAAGAATCTCCAACTCTAATAATTTCCCAACATTTGCCGATAAATGGATAACAATAAATTTGCCATCGTTTTCGTCAGACAAATTTAATTCAGCTTGTTTAGGAACTCTTATTTCATTAATCTCTTCATCGTCTGATACTTCTTCTTTATCGTTTTTTGTAAACTTAAAACTTTCGCCTAAATCTTTTGAAAATTTGATTGCTCCTCTTTCTTGATAGACCCTGTAAATTTTGTAGCCCAGTATTCCTAAAAGAACAAAAATTACTAGGCCATAGATTATGTATTGATAGATCGGATTCAAGATTGTGCCATCTCCATTGCCTGTTCAACGTCAACAGATACAACTTTGGAGACACCAAGATCTCGCATTGTAACACCAAGCAGATGTGTGCTTTTTTCCATTGAGATTTTGTTGTGAGTAACAAATATAAATTGAACTTTTTCAGACATTTCATTAACTAAATTTATAAATCTAGCTGTATTCTCATCATCTAGTGGTGCATCAACCTCATCTAGGAGACAAAATGGCGCTGGATTGATTGAGAACAGTGAGAAAACCAGAGCGAGGGCTGTTAATGCTTTTTCACCTCCTGAAAGTTGAGACAATTTTGTGTTTTTCTTACCAGGCAACCTAGCCATCAAAAGCAAACCTGAATCTTCTGATTTATCTACAAGGTCAAGTTTACAGAAACCGCCACCAAAAAGTTTTGGAAACATTTCTTCAAGATGTTTGTTAACTGAATTAAGGCAATCATGAAATGATTTATTCGATTCTCTATCAATCTTTTTAATTGCTTCATCTAGTTTACTCAATGAAATTTCTAGCTCTTCTATTTGGCCACTCAAGACTTCTTTTCTTTGTTTCTCTGCTTCAAGAGTTTCGGGAGCAGCAAAGTTTATTGGCCCCAAGTTCATAATTCTTTTTTGGAGCTTTTCAAGATCAGAAACAATTTCATCCCTTTCACCCTCAATTACTTTTATATCATCAAAGCTTTTTAATTTTTCCTCTTTTTCTTTGACTTCAATTTCAATGCTTCTTTTGTTTAATTCTTTTTCATTTCTTTCATGAACAATTCGATCCTTTTCTGTTTCAAGTCTTGTGATTTCTGACTCAAACTTTCTAAGCTCCTCATTCGATTTATCTTGATTTGTTTTTAGTTCAATTATTTTTAATTCTTGATTTTTTCTAAGTTCAATCAGATTGCTTAATTCACTTTTCTCTTCATCGAGCTCTGAGTTTAAATTTTTAATAGCGTCTTTAATTACTTGATTTCTTTCCTTGAATTGGGTTTTGAATGATTCTATTTTTTCTGCAGCCTCGCCACTCTCCCCTTGCCCAAATTTATACCCCTGTTGCCAAAAATTTTGGAAGGATTTATGCAATAAGGCCTGATCTTTTGTTGAAATATCACTTTCAAGCTTCTTTATTACTGATTCAGTATCTTTATTGATCTTTTCAAGTGTTTGTTCATCTATTTCATCCATGCCTGATTCAGATGAGGCTTGTTCTTTTGATAGCTCGCCCAAGTTAGAAATATTTTTTTGCTCTTCTTCAGTTAAATCAACGATTCTTTGATTAACTGTTCTTTCCTTTTCTTCAATGAGTGAAATTTTAGCGCCAGATTCAAAGAATAATCTTTGCTCATCTTCAAGTTTCTTTAAGCCTTCCATTAAGCTTGTTTTTAAAACATCTCGCTTTGCAACAAATTTCGCTCTCTCGCCATCAATCTTTTCAAGATCCTTATCGATATCATCGTTTTCCTTCTGTGAGGCATTCATAGACTTTAAAAGAGAATTTAAATCATCGGTTATGATAAATTTTTGAAATTCTTGTTCTTTTGTTCGAAGTTTTTTGTACCTAGAGGTAAGGTTTGCCTCAGCATTTAACCTTCTTATTGATCTTTTTACTTCATCTTCGAGATCTTTTAATCTCGAGATGTTCTCTGCTGTCCTTCTAATTCTTGATTCTGTTTCTCTTTTTCTTTCTTTATATTTTGATATACCCGCAGCTTCTTCAACATAACTGCGAAGTTCTTCAGGTTTTGCGCTTACTAAGCTCGAGATAATTCCTTGCTCAATGATTGCATAACTGTTTCCACCTAAACCAGTTCCGAGAAAAAGGTCTTGGACATCTCTTCTTCGAGCAACAGCATTATTTATAAAATAAGTGGATTGTCCGTCCCTACCCATTTCTCTTTTCACACTCACTTCATCGAACTTGAGATATTCTCCTCCTAAAAAATTTTCTGAATTATCAAAAGCTAACTCCACAGAACAATGACTTACAGGCTTTCTTGAATCTGAACCATTGAAGATTACATCTTGAAGACTTTCACTTCTCAAGCTTTTCGGAGAAAGCTCACCTTTCACCCATTTGATGGCATCTATAATATTTGATTTACCGCAACCATTGGGCCCGACAATGCCACACATGATGCCAGGAAAATCAATTTCAATTGGGTCAACAAAACTTTTAAACCCGGCTAATTTTAAGCTTTTAAGTCTCATTTAGATTTTTTAATAGTATATGTGCTTATAAGCAATATAGATATAAGTAACACAATTAAAGGAATTATAAATAGTGAGCGATTCTTACTTGGATCTGTTTTTAAAATTACATACTCTCCATACCTATCCTCCATCAAGTTAAATATTTCTTGATCTGAATAGCCGACAATAATTAGCTCCGCGATTTCTTCTTTTAAATCCTTTGAAATTGGGGCATTAGAACTACTTATGTTGCCATATGTGCACTTTGGACATCGAATATTATCAGAAAGATATGTTAAGCGCTGAAGTTGTTCTTCATTTAAACCCTCATAAAGCTGTTCGGCTGTAAGTGAGAGCGAGAGGATTAATAATAATCTAAAAGTATTTTGCAAATTTTTCATTCCAAACATCAATATTAACTTCACCAATTCTGTGACTAACTATTTCACCATCAATTATTAAAAACGTTTCGGGAGCACCAGTAACTCCTAATTTAAGTGAAAAATCACCCGATAAGTCATAAATTGATAATACATAAGGATCACCATTTTTTTCTAGATAATTTTGGGCATTATTTATTTGATCTTTGTAATTTATGCCCACTAATTTTACGTCTTTAGTGGCTGTTATAGATTTTAAAAAAGGATGTTCAACAAGACAGGTAATGCACCAACTTGCCCATACATTTAGTAAGACTTTTCCATCAGTGAGAAATTCTTTTTCAATTTTTTTTCCTTCTAAATCATAAATTTCTTTACCTATTGCAAGCTGCTTGCCTTCTTGAGTTTTGATGAGTTCTAGTTGAGCTGATTTTTGATTAAGTGAATAAGAAAAAATACCTAACATTGTTATTAAAAGAACAAGCACTACGACTGTAAAAAACCTAGTAACCATATCTTCTTATTGTTCCATAAAGCATTGAGAAAAGTAACAAGAAAGACGAGGCCCAAATCATCATAATGCCATAGTTAATTGAGTATCTAATAGACCACGATCCGTCCTGAAACCTATCTCCTAAGACTATGTGATAATCTTTTGTTGGAAACGACGCTATGCCTGTTTCAGAAGTAATAATTCCACCAATTTTGTATACTCTTTTTTCAGAAATTACATCAGCCTGAAAGTTTTTATCTTTTACATAGAAATTCGCCACTACGGTATCAAAGTTTTCTTTGCCTAGTATTTCAATTGACTTAAATTCAAGTGATGAGTCAGCGAATTCTGTTGATTGGCCTGGCTTTAATTTAAGATCGACAGATTCTGAATATTGATGATTAAATAAGACAGCAAAAGTTAAAAGCACAACTGAAAAATGTCCAAGAATTTTGTGCATAATTGCAACTTCTTTCGTTTTAAAAAACTCTGCTATTGCTCTTAGGAGCATAATTACAAGTGCAACTAATACGAAAATTAAACTAAAGCTGATAGGGCTAAAATCTAGAAATTCCAAAGCTATGATTCCAGCTGTTATAGCAATTGCTGATGTGAAGAAAACATTTCTGTGCTCTCTCAATAAAGACGGAAATTGCTCAACACTGAATAAACAAATTAGGATTAAGACCAGAGGGGTAATAAGTTGAGAAAAATAATCCGGTCCAATACTTAACTTTTGACCGTAAAAAACTTCTGTTGCAATAGGATATAGGGTGCCAAGGAAAACTATTAGTAAAATTACCAGTAAAACAAGGTTATTGAGAACTAAGAGGTATTGTTTCGACAGAAATTTAGGCCAATCGCTTTGCAAAAAAACACTTCTTGAAAAAAATAATGCTATTGAGGCAAATGAAAATAGAGCAAAAAGACTTAGAAGGAATACTCCTCTTGATGGATCAGAGGCAAACGAATGAACACTATTAAGAATCCCTGATCTCACTATAAATGATCCTAAAATTGATAAAAGAAAAACGCTTATTCCAAGAAATACCATCCAAGAAAGCAAAATTTTATTTCGACTAAATACCAATGAGTGAGTAAAGGCTGTTCCTGCTAGCCATGGCAACAATGCTACATTTTCAACAGGATCCCAAAACCAATAACCACCCCAGCCTAATTCGTAGTAAGCCCAGATTGAACCCAAGAGTATGCCTAAAGTGAGAGTGAACCAAGATATGCCTGCCCAAAGCTTTAGATTTTTAAATAAAGCTTGCTCAAAACCTTTGAACATACCGGCAATGACAAGGCTAAATGTAATTGCATAAAAAACATAGCCTGAAAATAATACAGGAGGATGAATTACAAGAAGTGGGTCTTGTAATAATGGATTTAAATCTGTGCCATTTTTTGGCATTACATCAAATGTTAAAAAAGGATTAGATGTAAAGATTAGGAAGATTAAATAGAAAAAAGTTATAAAAGCTATGGTTGCATTTGAAAGTGGCAACCATTTCTTTTCCCAGAAAAAAAAGTTATTGAACGCCATGCTCAATGTCATTATCAATATCATCAATAGGAATGAACCCTCATGAGCAGACCAAAAAGCTGAGAATTTATAAAAAGTTGGCAAAAATTTATTTGAATTCTCAAATACATAAACAAATGAGAAGTTATCTGTGAGAAATTGGTATGAAAGATATGAGCAACATATCAATAAAACTGCACACATCGCATAGACAAGCTTATTACTTAAGCTTAGATAGTTTTTTTTCAGAGAGAGAAAAAAAATTAGAGCACTCAACAGAGCTGAAAAAGAGAGGACAATATTTCCGAAGAAATCTGGTTGTATGTTAATTTTCCACCTCAATCTTTACTGGCATGTAACTTTCATCATGTTTAGCTAGAATTTCATAAGCCATAAATTCGTTAGAGCTCTTATCTAAATAGCCTGATGCAACAACACCACTGTTTTCTTTGAATAGATTAGGCAATATTCCTGTATACCTGACCACAATTTCATTCTGAAAATCTGTTACAACGAACTGAATTTCCAGTGACTCAAGTTTTTCAAGACTATTTTCCTTCACCATCCCGCCGAGCCTAAAATCCTGACTAATATCGTATTCTCCTGTCACAATTTGTGAGGGCGTAAGATACAAATCTATATTTTCTTGCAGAGCTCTTAAAATAAAAAAGGTAATGAGTCCTACGGACAAAATGAATGTTGAAATTAAATATATTTTGTTAAGCCTATTTGTTCTAATCATCAAAATCTTCCTGACAATTTTGTAGTTTATTTCTATATCTTATATATGAACTAAGACATAAAACTAAAACAAAAAAAATTGACAGAAAAAACGTCATAATTACAGTTTCTATGCTATCCATTTATGACCTCTCTAATCATTGACGTTTTACCAGTTCTATTGAGAATCTCATACTGTATATTTCGAGCAAAAATATTGTAAGAAATAAATAATAATGCCACTAGCATAAATGGAAGTCCTAAAATCATTTCAGCGTCTATTGCACTCCCTGATGCAGTGATACTGGCGTTTTGATGAAGAGTATTCCACCAATTTACTGAAAATTTAATTATGGGTATATTCACAGCACCGATTATAGAAACAATGCTTATGATTTGGTCTGTTGTCTGAATTGAACTAAAGGAAGATCTTAAAGCCAGTAATCCGACATATTGAATAAATAATATAAATGTTGAAGTTATCCTCGCATCCCATACCCAATAAGTTCCCCAAGTAGGTTTTCCCCAAATTGAGCCTGAAATTAGCACAATAGCTGTGTAAACCAGACCAATACTTATGGCTGAATTCAAAAAAATTGCAGATGCTTTTGTGCGCCAAACCAAAAATATAAACCCATTTACAGCTAAGAATAGATAAATTAGTTCTGAAAGAATCGCTGATGGCACATGAATAAATAAGATTCTGTAAATTTCTTGTTGTTCAGCATCAGCTGGCAAAACAAAAAGCACGTAGTATGTTGCTGCAACAAATCCTATCAGACCTATTACTAGTGATGGAAAGGCAGTTTTACTTACAAAACTGTATACCTTGTTCAGCAGAAAATATTTAGCTATGTATTTGTACATTATTTACTCTGTATTCTTAAAATGTGTAAGATCGCGTAGTTAACAAATGTTGCAGAAAAAACAAAATATGCCATTAAGAAATTGAGATTTGGCTCCAACAAAACATCTACAAAAATCTCTTTAACTAGGATAATAAATGGTATTAAAAGCGGAATAATCAACAATGCATTGAGGGAGTTGTTTCTTCTCAAAGAAATTGCACTTCCTAAATTAAAAAAGAAATAGAGAGTACTTAACATTACAAGATATGCAAAAGTAAATTCTAATGCTGGTCCCTCGCTAAAACCGTTTATTAGAAAAGCTATGGCAGTCATTGGTAGATAAACTAAGCTAAGGTTCGAGATATATTTGGCAAATAAATATGATACTAAGCTCCTTCCCTCACATATTCTTTGTTCTATATAGCCATTTTGATAATCCTCTTTGAAAGTGCTCTCTGAAATAATAAAAACCGTTATAAATGAGGCAATAAAAGAGCTAGCATAGTTGAGGTATTGGTCAAAATCTAAGATTAGAAATATCAAAAAAATTATTCCAAAAACTGATAATGGTAAGTAGATATTCTTTGGAATTAAAAAAATTAATGAAAACTCTCTAAGCAAATCTTTTTTCATTGATCCTCCAAAATGATCTTTTCGCTCTGTTCTATTGGTTCTTGATGATTAGCAATTACGATGCAACCACCATTAGACAGGTGTCCAGTGAA
>Ga0209433_10000249_pt1 | contig 16780 bp, 15 predicted proteins | sample METZYME_5_50m_FD_187552 | JGI IMG/M metagenome (GOLD analysis project Ga0209433, IMG submission 187552) | Marine microbial communities from oxygen minimum zone in mesopelagic equatorial Pacific - METZYME_5_50m (SPAdes) (version 2) | ecosystem: Environmental > Aquatic > Marine > Oceanic | place...
AGTTTTAGTAAGTATTAATGGGTTGATTTCAACTAAATTTGCATCCGTATCTATAAACATTTTATATATCGATTTAATTAGATGAATTGCCTCTGTCTTAGCTTCATTTTTCAGACCAAAAATATTTATAATTTTTTCACAGTCATCATCTAAAATTTCATTCATTAAATCAATTTTAGTAGTAATAATTTTTTCAGGTGTTTCTACAGCAACTTTTTCTATGTCCATTCCGCCTTGATCACTGGATATAAATGCTATCTTCGAGCTTGCTCTATCAACTAAACATGATAAATAAAATTCTCTTTCAATATTAGAAGACTCTTCAACATATAATCTTTTTACTTCTCTTCCACTAGGTCCAGTTTGATGAGTGACTAAATTTTTCCCTAAAAGTTTTGATGCTTCTTTTTCTAAATCTTCTAAATTATCTATAATTTTTACACCACCACCTTTTCCTCTTCCTCCTGCATGAATTTGGGCTTTTAAAACGAATTTTTCAGTATTTAAATTTTTTGCTTTCTCAACTAAATCTTTTACGTTAAGAGCAAAATAACCATTTGGAACATTTGCGCCGTATTTTTTTAGAACTTCTTTAGCCTGATGCTCATGTATATTCATGACCTACTTCATTAAATCTGGATCAATTGCAGATGCAGCATTCCATAGTTTTTTTACAGCCTCAATTGAGTGATCAAATTGTTCTTTTTCTTTTTGATCTAACTCAATAACTTCAATTTTGTCTATTCCTTTATTATTAATTACAACTGGTACACCTGCATAGATACCGTTCACTCCATATTCTCCATTCAGATATGCAGCACATGGTAAAACTTTATTCTCATTATTAATGTATGCTTTTGCCATCTCAACACCAGAAGCAGCTGGTGCATAAAAAGCAGAACCCTTTTCTAGGTATTTTACAATTTCAGCTCCACCGTCTCTAGTCCTTTGATTAATACTTTCTAGTCTCTCCTCTGATATTTTTCCCTGTTTAACTAATTCATTAAGCGGTTTTCCTGAGATTGTTGTAAATCTTGGTAAAGGGACCATTGTATCTCCATGACCTCCCATTACCATAGCATGAATTTCTTTAACTGGAATATTCAGTTCTAAAGACAAAAATAATTTAAATCTTGAACTATCCAAAATACCAGCCATACCAACAACTTTGTTTGTTGGTAGTCCCGAATATTTTTGAAATGCCATAACCATTACATCCAAAGGATTAGTAATACATATTACAAAAGCATTAGGTGAATATTTTTTAATTCCTTCTGCAACTTGTTTTATTATTTTTAGATTAATTCCTAGAAGATCATCTCTACTCATTCCTGGTTTTCGAGGAACTCCTGCTGTAATAATAATTACATCTGAATCTTTAATATCTCCATAATTATCTGTTCCAGAAATTTTTACATTAAATCCATCTACTGACGAAGATTGTGCAATATCAAGTGCTTTTCCTTTTGCAATACCACTAGCCACATCAAATAGTACGACCTCATTGGCTAATTCTTTAAGACCAATTAAATGGGCTAAAGTTCCACCAATTTGTCCTGCTCCTATTAATGATATTTTGGTCATATTATTTCATTGTTGGCATAACAAATTCAGGATTCATTCTTATTCCTGAAGGCCATCTAGATGTTATTGTTTTTAATTTTGTATAAAATCTAACACCCTCTGGACCATGCATATGCTGATCTCCAAATAATGAACGTTTCCACCCTCCAAAACTGTGAAAAGCTACTGGAACTGGTATTGGAATATTAATTCCAACCATTCCAACTTTAATTTTATTTGCAAAAGTCCTACCTGTGTCTCCATCTCTTGTATAAACACTGGTCCCGTTTCCAAATTCATGATCATTTATTAGATTTATAGCCTCGTCAAAATCTTTTGCTCTTACTACTGACAATACAGGTCCAAAAATTTCTTCTTTGTAAATTCTCATTTCTTTTTTTACATTATCAAACAGACAGCCACCAATGTAGTAACCTTCCTCATATCCTTGTAATTTTATATCCCTTCCATCAACAACTAATTTTGCACCTTCTTGTACTCCCAAATCAACATAGCCTTTAACTTTCTCAAGATGTTCTTTAGTTACTAATGGACCCATTTCTGAAGATTTATCCATTCCTGGTCCCACTTTTAATGCTTCAACTTTTTTTGCTAATTGTTCAACTAATTTATCTCCAACATTTCCAACTGCAACAGCAACTGATTGTGCCATACATCTTTCTCCAGCTGAACCATAGGCTGCTCCCATTAAGCCATTTACCGCTTGATCTAAGTCACAATCTGGCATTACAACACAATGATTTTTAGCACCACCTAAAGCTTGAACACGTTTTTCATTCTTTGCAGCTGTTTCATAAATATATTTTGCTATAGGTGTTGAACCTACAAAACTAACTGCTGCTATATCTTTATTTTCTAATATTGCATCTACAACTTCTTTATCTCCATTAACAACGTTTAAAACTCCATCTGGTAGACCAGCTTCTGAAAATATTTCAGCAAGCTTGAGTGAGCAAGATGGGTCTTTTTCAGATGGTTTTAAAATAAAAGTATTTCCACACGCTATTGCCATTGGAAACATCCACATTGGAACCATAGCAGGAAAATTAAATGGGGTTATGCCTGCACAAACTCCCAGAGGTTGTCTTATAGACCAACTATCAATGTTGGTTCCTACATTTTCTGTAAATTCACCTTTTAACATCTGAGGAATTCCACAAGCAAATTCAACAACTTCTAAACCTCTAGTTAGTGAACCCTTGGCATCCTCATAAACTTTTCCGTGTTCAGAAACTATAAGTTTAGTTAAGAGATCAGAATTTTTTTCTATTAATTCTTTATATTTAAAAATAATTCTTGCCCTTTGAAGGGGAGGAGTATTAGACCAACTTTCAAATGATTGTTTTGCTTTTTGTACAGCTGAATCAAGATCTGATTTAGATGCTAACAAAACTTCAGATTCTTGAGTGCCAGTTGCAGGATTAAATACTTTGCCTTTTCTACTTGATGATCCAGTTACTATTTTCCCACCAATATAGTGTTCGATTAAATTCATTGATAAAATTGTTTAATTAAGTAATTAAGTCGTTGCAAGCATTTTTTTTATCTCAGCAATAGCTTTTGCTGGATTTAAACCTTTTGGACATGCGCTAGTACAATTTAAAATAGTATGACATCTATAGAGTTTTAGTTCATCCGCTACTTTCTGTAATCTTTCTTTTCTATCTTCATCTCTACTATCCATTATCCATCTGTAGGCTTGTAAAAGAACTGCTGGGCCAAGATATTTGTCACCATTCCACCAATAACTTGGGCACGATGTAGAGCAACAAGCACACATAATACATTCATATGCGCCATCAAGTTTTGCTCTATCTTCTTGTGATTGATGAATTTCAGTAGTTTCACTTTTCGAATTATTCTTTAACCATGGTTCAATGGATTGGTATTGTTTATATAAACCGCTCAGGTCACCAATTAAATCTTTTTTAACTTTTAAGTGTGGTAATGGATAAATATCAATATCCCCTTTAATTTCTGAATGTGACTTAGTGCAGGCAAGACCATTTTTTCCGCCCATGTTCATAGCACAAGAACCACAAACACCATGTGCGCAGGATCTCCTGTAGGCTAAAGTAGGATCTATTTCATTTTTAATTTTATTTAAAATATCTAGAACTTTTGATGGACAGTTATCCATATCAACTTCGTAAGTATCAATTCTAGGATTTTCACTGGTTGATGGATCCCATCTATAAACGTTTACTTTTCTTATGTTTTTCGAGCCAGTTTTATCTTTAAAATATTTACCTTTATTAATTTTAGAATTTTCAGGTAAATTTATTTGAACCATTAATACACTCTTTCTTGTGGAGGAAAATATTGAACTTCATTAGTTAAAGTTGAAGTATGTACATTTCTGTACTCAATTTTAGTATTCTTTCCATCGCACCAAGATAAGGTGTGTTTCATAAATTTTTCATCATTTCTCTTTGGATAGTCCTCACGTGCATGAGCCCCTCTGCTTTCTTTTCTGTGGTAAGCTGAGTCTACAGTTGTGATAGCTTGTCTGATCAAATTATCAAATTCTAAAGTTTCAACTAAATCAGTATTAAATACCAACGATTTATCTTTAACTGAAATGGAGTCCATTCCATCGTAAGTTTTTCTTATTTCGTCTACGCCCTCCTTAAGATTTTTTTCAGTTCTAAACACTGCACATTTTGATTGCATTGTTTTTTGCATCGAAAGCCTTAGTTCAGCAGTCCCATTTTCTCCGTCTGCATGTCTTAATTTATCAAACCTATTTAAGCATTTTTCGGTTTCAATTTCGCTAACTTCCTCATGAGGAGTTCCTGGTTTTACTAACTCAGCAGCTCTTTTTGCTGCTGCTCTCCCAAATACAACAAGATCAATAAGTGAGTTTGAACCTAACCTGTTTGCTCCATGTACAGAAACGCACGCCGCTTCACCTATTGCCATCAAACCTGGCACCGTTTTTTCAGATCCATTTACTGTTAATACTTCAGCTTTATAATTTGTTGGAATACCACCCATGTTATAATGAACTGTAGGTACAACAGGTATTGGTTCTTTAGTAACATCTACGTTTGCAAACAACCTTGCAGCCTCTGTGATACCTGGCAACCTATCCTCTATAACTTTTTTATCTAGGTGACTTAAATATAGATGAACGTGATCTTGCTCCTTACCTACGCCTCTTCCCTCATTAATCTCTATCGACATTGACCTACTAACTACATCTCTTGATGCGAGATCTTTAGCGTTAGGAGCATATCTCTCCATAAATCTCTCACCTTTCGAATTAACTAAATATCCACCTTCACCTCTAACACCTTCTGAAATTAATGTTCCGTGTCCATATATCCCCGTAGGATGGAATTGTACAAATTCCATATCTTGAAGTGGTAAGCCAGCTCTTAGCACCATTGCATTTCCATCACCAGTACATGTATGTGCAGATGTTGCAGAATAATAAACTTTTCCGTACCCACCAGTGGCTATTATAGTCATGTGAGATCTAAAACGATGTATTGTTCCATCATTTAAATTCCATGCTATTAAACCTTTGCATTGACCATCCTTCATTATTAGATCTAATGCGAAATATTCAATAAAGAATTCTGTATTACTTTTTAAAGCTTGTCCATATAATGTATGTAATATTGCGTGACCTGTTCTATCCGCAGCTGCACATGTTCTTTGAACAATTCCATTTCCGTAATTTTTTGTCATTCCTCCGAAGGGCCTTTGATAAATTTTTCCATCCTCAGTTCTACTGAAAGGAACACCATACTTTTCAAGTTCTAAGACAGCTTTTGGCGCCTCTTTACATAAATATTCTATGCTATCCTGATCACCTAACCAGTCTGCTCCTTTTACTGTATCATACATATGCCATCGCCAATCGTCCTCTCCCATATTTCCTAGCGCAGCAGAAATTCCTCCTTGTGCAGCAGATGTATGGCTTCTAGTGGGATAAACTTTTGATATACATGCAGTTTTTAATCCAGCTTCACTTAAACCAACTGCAGCTCTTAACCCAGACCCACCTGCGCCTAACACTACAACGTCATATTCGTGATCTATAATTTCGTATGATTTCATATTTTTAAATTAAATAGCACAATTATTGTTAAAATTGGGCATGTTATAGCAAATAAATATAAGGCTTTGTTTGCGGCATTTTTGATTTTTTCTTTAGAGATATAATCCTCAAATACCTCGCTAATACTTAATGATGAAAATAAATAAGCAAAAAGTATAAAACATGTAAACAATATTTTTGATGGTTGTGAATCATAAAATTTTATAACATCAATAAAAGGTTTATCATAAATGCCTGCTAAATTTATAGCATACCAGACCATTAAAGGTGTTAATATTAAAGAGCTTAATTTAAGGGCTATCCATTTTTTTGTTACAGGTCGCATTATACTAAATACCTTCCTAAAATATAAAAAAATATAGTTAATGGAAATGATCCTATTATAACTATTAAACCAGTTATTTTGGTTATTTTAATTTCAAATCCATATCCGAGATCCATAAAAAAATGTCTTATCTCACTTAAAATTTGAAAACTGAAGGACCAAATAACTCCTATTAAAATAAATTTCCCAAAGAAACTATTTAAGAATAATTTTACAATTTCGTAATTAGTTTCACCAAATAATAATAAACTAACCCATAAGCATGACATTGTTATTGTAAAAAAGTTAATAATCCCAGTTATCCTGTGAGATATAGAGACTAAAGATGAGATATGCCAATTATAAATCTGTATATGAGGTGATAAAGGATTATTTTCCATTTTAATAATTATTTATAATAACTTCTGCAATTTCGACAGAATTTAATGCTGCCCCACGAAGAAGATTATCTGAGACAATCCAAAGATTTAACGAATTTTTTTTTGTTTTATCTTTTCTTATTCTCGATATAAAAGTCTCATTTTTACCTGCAGCCTCTATTGGTGTTGCATATCCACCATTTTCTCTTTTATCTATAACAGAACAACCTGGAGCATTATTTAGAACATCTTTAATTTTCTCTAAAGAAAATTCTTGTTCAAATTCAATATTTACAGATTCTGAATGAGATACTAAGACTGGTATTCTCACACATGTTGCTGACAGTTCAATTCTTGTGTCTAAAATTTTTTTTGTTTCATTGGTCATTTTTAATTCCTCTTTTGTATAACCATCTTCTGAAAAGTCATCAATGTGTGGAATTATGTTAAATGCAATTTGTTTTGTAAAATTTTTTGATTTAATTTCTTTGTTTTCTAAATACATTTTAGTTTGATGTAACAATTCATCCATTGGGGCTTTGCCTCCTCCCGAAACCGATTGGTAGGTAGATACTATAACTCTTTTAATTCTAAATAAATCATGCAATGGCTTTAATGCCAAAACTAACTGTGCTGTGGAACAATTAGGATTAGCAATTATATTTTTTTTCATATTCTGAATATCTTTAGCGTTTACTTGAGGAACTATTAATGGAACATCTGGATCCATTCTAAAATAACTAGAATTATCAATTACTGTTGTGTGTTTTGCAGCCTTTTCTGCATACTGTTCAGAGATTTTTCCACCTGCTGCAAAGAAAGTTATTTTTGCTTTAGAAAAATCATAAGTTTCTAGATTTTCTATTGAATACTTTTTTCCATTGAATTCTAATTGTTTTCCAGCGCTGTTTGGTGATGCAACTAAGTAGAGATTATCAATATTTAAATTCTTTTGTTGTAAAACTTCTAGAGTTTTACGACCTACGTTTCCTGTTGCCCCTACAATTGCAATATCCATGGTAATTTTTTGAATAGTTTTATACTAAATAAAAGGTAAATCACAAACTTTTCCATCAAAAGCTTGATCGTTAATTTTTATTTTTATTGCCTGATTAGCTTTCCAATTTGGCTTATTTAGCATAGCTATTCCAATGACTTGATCAAAATAGGGTGAATAACATCCAGATCTTAATTCACCAATCAGATTATTATTTTCATCTATTATATCTATCGACTCTGTAATATTTATTTTTTTCAAATCTAATTTTACTCCCATTAACTTTTTACTTACACCCTCAGACTTAATTTTTATCAATTTTTCTTTTCCCAAAAAATTAATATCACTATCCACATTTACAAATTTATCAAATCCACACTCCAAAGGATTGTCATTTATATCAATATCATTTCCATAAGATAAAAGTGCACTCTCAATTCTTTCTATTAAATTAGGACAGCCTGGTTTTACATCAAGGTCTTTACCTTTCTCAAACAAAGTATCATATAAATCTAATCCAGATTTAGTGTGTTCAACATATATTTCGTATCCACCTTGCTTAGACCAGCCTGATCGAGCAATTAAATGTTTTGTGCCTTTAAAATCATAGTAATCAAATCCAAAAAACTTTAGTTGAGTAATTTTTTCACCAAATATTTTTTCCATTAATTTAAAAGATTTTGGTCCTTGAACAGCTATTATATTCACATCTGGTTCAAAAATATTTACAGAAAAATTGTTACCAATAGCCAGTCCTTTAGCAAAAAGTAAAACATCAGAATCTGCTATAGATAGCCACCATCTATCTGAACTTAGTCTTAAAACTACTGGATCATTTATTATTCCACCTTTGTCGTCTATAATTGGACAGTAGTAACATCTACCATCTTTGGACTTTGATAGATCTCTACATGTCATAAGCTGGACAAGCTTTGCCGAGTCTTTCCCATTTATCTCAACTTGTCGTTCTCCTGCAACATCCCAAACTTGAACAGACTCTTTCAAATGGTAATAGGAATCTTCAAGTGATCCAAATGCGGCTGGTAGCAACATATGGTTATATGTTGTATATGCTGTAACTCCTTGTTCTTCTATTCTTGAGGTATAAGGAGTACTTCTTAATCTTCTTGATTTAGCTATAGAGAATGTTTTCATTTTTTAAATTAAGAGATCTTTTCTCTTATTTTAAAAGATTTATCAAACATTATTCTTTGGCTTTTTTTCTAAGTTCAAATTTTTGAATTTTTCCAGTTGAAGTTTTTGGTAGTTCACAAAATTCAATTTTTTTTGGTATTTTAAATCCTGCTAAGGTTTCTTTACAAAAATCAATTAATTCCTTCTCACTTGTTTCTTTATCTTGAACTTTTTCAATGAATGCACATGGAACTTCACCCCATTTTTCATCAGGCTTTGCAACAACTGCAGCTATTGAAACTGCTGGATGCTTAGCTAAAGTATTTTCAATTTCAATTGAAGATATATTTTCACCTCCAGAAATAATTATATCTTTTGATCTATCTTGAATTTTAATATAACCGTCTGGATGTGCAACCGCTAGGTCACCCGAGTGAAACCAACCTCCTGCCATAGCTTTGTCTGTTGCCTCTTTATCTTTAAAATATCCTTTCATAACAACATTTCCTTTAATCATTATTTCACCCATAGTTTTTCCATCTTTTGGAACAGGTTCTAAGGTTTCTGGATCCATAACCATGACATCTTCCGTGTTAGGATATCTAACACCTTGACGTGCTTTAATTTCATTTTGCTTATCTTCATCTAAATCATCCCATTGGTCATTCCAGGCACACTGTAAAATGTGTCCATATGTTTCAGTGAGCCCATATACATGCATTACTTCAAAGCCAAGTGCTTGCATTTTTTTAAATATAATACTTGGAGGTGGTGCTCCTGCTGTCAAAACATATACTTTATGACCTAACTTTTTTTGATCTTTCTCAGATGCTCCCGTAATCATATTCAATACAATTGGGGCACCACCAAAATGTGTTATCTTATGCTCTTCGATTAATTCAAAAATTTTTTTTATGTCAATGTTTCTAAGACAAACTGTTTTTCCATTTAACATAGGTATTGTCCATGGATAACACCAACCATTACAATGAAACATTGGGACAACCGTTAAAAAATTTAGCCTTGCTGGCATATTCCATGCAACGGCACTTCCAGTAGACATTAGATATGAGCCTCTATGATGATATACAACACCTTTGGGATTTCCTGTGGTTCCTGAAGTATAACTTAATGATATTGCCTGCCACTCATCTTTAGGTCTTTTCCATTGAAAACTTTCGTCACCAGTGTTCAAAAATTCTTCGTATTCTTTTTCTCCAATTTTTTTTAAGATTGATTGATCAGCAAAATTATCTTGGATATCAATTATGAGAGGTTTATTCTTAACAGTTTCTAAAGCTTTATTCACAACTGCATGAAACTGCCTGTCTACAATTAATACTTTTGCTTCACTATGATCCAAAATATACGAGACTGTTTTTGCATCTAATCGAATATTAATTGTGTTTAATATTCCACCAGTCATTGGAACTGAATAGTGAGCCTCGAAAATTTCAGGTGTGTTACAAGCCATTACTGAGACAGTGTCTCCTTCGCCAATTCCGATTTTTTCTAGCGCGCTCGCAAATTTAATACATCTTTTATATATTTCAGACCAAGTGTATGATCTGTCTTCATAAACTATCCCGACATAGTCAGGATAAATATCCTTTGCTCTTTCTAAAAAACTTAATGGCGTTAGTGGAACAAAATTTGCTTCGTTTTTATCAAGATTTTGATTGTATTTATTCACTTAGTTAAACTTAGCACTCATTGTGTATTTGCTACCAGAAATTGCTGATTTGTAGTGACTATCAGCCCTAGGTATAATTTTGTCAAAATAATAATTGCCAGTGTTTATTTTATCATCATAAAATTCTTTATTAACTGAGTGATTTTCATAACTTTTTCTTAAAACTTTTAACCAAACAAATGCTAAAGATGTATAACCGAAGTATTTCAAATAATCATTGCATGATGCGCTAATGTCATCTTTTGCTGTCTTGCCTTCTGGGTCCATCCAATTGGTAAAGTCTATTAGGACATCTTTTAGTTTTTCTAAAATTGATGTTTTGTCTTTAATTGTATCAACTGATTTACAAAGTTTAATTTCTTCGTCAATTAAAGACAAAAAATTATTAAATATATTTTTTTGGCTTACTTTTCTAAATACAAAATCAATAGCCTGAACAGAATTTGTGCCTTCGTAGATAGGAGTAATTCTGTTATCTCTAAATAATTGTTCTATACCTTGATCTTTGGTGTATCCGTATCCACCAAAAATTTGAATAGCCTCATTTGTAATATCCATCGCCATGTCGGTAAAAAAAGACTTAATAACTGGTGTCATTAATGAAACCATTTCACCTGCTTTTTTTTTAACACTCTGGTCGTTATGATTTAAACTCACATCAATTTGTTGTGCCATCCAAAATGATAAGGCCCTTTCCCCCTCGATAATCGATTTCATATTCATCAAACTTCTTCTTATATCAGCGTGTTGAATTATTAAGTCTGTATCCCCATTTTTATTTTCATTTGACTTACCTTGTTTTCTCTCTTTTGCATAACTCAAGGCAGTTTGATAGGCTGTTTCTGAAATTCCTAAACCTTGAATTCCAACAATAATTCTCTCTAAATTCATCATAGTGAACATTGAATTTAGTCCTTTGTTTTCGGGACCAATCATATAACCTTTTGCATCATCAAAACTTAGTACACAAGTTGCTGAACCTTTAATTCCCATTTTAGATTCAATAGACACTGTATTAACTCCATTTCTCGAACCTATTGAGCCATCTTCATTTATCTCAAACTTAGGAACTAGAAATAAACTTATACCTCTTGTACCTTTTGGTGCATCTGGTGTTCTTGCTAAAACCAAATGAATTATATTTTCTGTTAGATCGTGATCACCTGAGGTTATGAAAATTTTTTGTCCACTTATCTTATAACCGTTTCCATTTTTTACAGCCTTTGTTTTTATTAGTCCTAAATCTGTACCACACTGAGGTTCTGTTAAACACATTGTGCCACTCCACTTACCCTCTACTATTTTAGGAAGATATTTATTTTTAATCTCTTCTGTTCCATGAGTTTTAAGACAGTTATAAGCTCCAATACTTAATTCACTGTAAAGTTTAAATGATAAGCTAGACGAGGATAACATCTCATCAAAAAATGCACTTACAGTTTTTGGCATTCCTTGTCCGCCATACTCAGGGTCACAAGATAGAGATACCCACCCGTCTTCTATAAATTTTGAATAAACTTCTTTATAACCTGGAGGTGTTCTAACAACTCCATTTTCATAAATGCATGGTTTCTCATCGCCAACTTTTGCTAATGGTAAAATTAAATCCTGATTTATTTTCGCAGCCTCTTCTAATATATTTTTTACTAGATCTGACGTAACTTCTTTGTTTTTTTCTATTTCGTTATATTCTTTATTGTCTTTTAGATGTTCAAATAAAAACATCATATCATCTATAGGAGCTGAATAAGTTGTCATAATTTTTATTAAATTAAATTAAAATATTTAATTTTGCAAACAGGCAATGATTGCATCACCCATTTGTGAGGTGGATACTTCCTTAGTGCCTTGAGACATAATATCTTTTGTTCTCAAACCCTTGTCTAATACTTCCTGAACTGATTTCTCCAACAAATCGGCTTCTTTATCTAAATCTAGAGAATACCTTAATGCCATGGCAAAACTTAATATAGTAGCAATAGGATTTGCAAGACCTTTACCAGCGATATCCGGCGCTGAACCATGAATAGGTTCATACATTGCTCTCATTTCACCATCTTTATTTTTTGCACCAAGTGATGCTGAAGGTAATAATCCAAGAGATCCTGTTAACATCGACGCTTCATCTGAAAGCATATCACCAAATAAATTATCTGTTACAATTACATCAAATTGTTTAGGATTTCTAAGTAATTGCATAGCACAGTTATCAGCTAACATATGACTTAATTCTACATCTTTATATTCTCTATCATGTAAAGCTTGAACATCTTCTTTCCAAAGCAATCCTGCCTCCATAACATTTGATTTTTCACATGACGTTACTTTGTTCTTTCGTTTTCTAGCAAGATCAAAGGCTACTTTTGCAACTCTTTCTATTTCACTCGTTGTATATGTGTGGGTATTTATTCCTTTTCTCTCTCCATTATCTATTGGTTTAATACCACGAGGTTCTCCAAAATAAATTCCACCGGTTAACTCTCTTACGATCATTATGTCTAGACCAGAAACTATTTCTGGCTTTAGAGTAGAAGCTTCAACTAATTGTTTGAAGCATATTGCAGGTCTTAAATTTGCAAAAAGTTTAAGTTCCTTTCTTAATTTTAGTAAAGCTCTTTCAGGTTTTTTTGAAAACTCTAGATTGTCCCATTTAGGTCCACCAACCGCACCGAGGATAACAGCTTCGCACTCAAGTGCTTTATAAAAAACTTCATCTGTTATTGGAGTACCGTGCTTATCATATGAGGCACCACCAGCTAAATCTTCATCAATTTCAAAATCCAATGATTTATTTGTATTGAACCAATTTATTATTTTTTTTACTTCTCCAATAACTTCAGGGCCAATTCCATCACCTGGTAGTAACAAGAATTTTCTTTTTTTAATCTTAATCATTAAATATCCAAGGTTTTAAAGATTTTAATTTTTCCTCGAATGAAATTATTTTATTTGATTTTGCAAGAGATAGGGCAATATCATCTAAACCTTCGATTAAGCATTTTTTCTTAAATTCATCAAGTTCAAATTTAATTTCACTATTTCCGAAGATTATTTTTTGTTCTGGTAAATTGATCGAAATTTCTTCTTGTCTTTTTGAATACTCCGATAGTTCTTTGATTTGATCATCACTTACTTTAATGGGTAAAATACCATTTTTAAAACAATTGTTATAAAAAATATCAGCATAGCTAGTACTTATTACACATGTAATTCCAAAATCTAATAAAGCCCATGGAGCGTGCTCCCTGGATGATCCACAACCAAAATTATTTCCAGCGATCAGTATTTTCGATTTATTATATGGAGATTTATTTAAAATAAAATCTTCAATAGATTTTCCATTTTCATCATATCTCATCTCATAGAATAAATTTCTACCCAATCCGGTTCTTTTTATAGTTTTTAAAAATTGTTTTGGAATTATCATATCTGTATCTATATTTACTATTGGTAAATATGCTGGAATACTTTTTAATGTTTTGAACTTGTTCATCTAGTTAGTATATTTTCTCACATCATCCAAGTTTCCTGAAATTGCTGCTGCGGCTGCCATTGCAGGACTAACAAGGTGTGTTCTACCTCCACGACCTTGTCTACCTTCAAAATTCCTATTTGAAGTTGAGGCACACCTTTCTTCAGGCTTTAATTTGTCAGCATTCATGGCTAAACACATTGAACATCCAGGCTCTCTCCATTCAAATCCTGAATTTATAAAAATTTTGTCTAGACCTTCTTGCTCCGCTTGTTCTTTTACTAATCCAGAGCCTGGGACAATCATCGCATCAACATGTGACGCAATTTTTTTATTCTTTAATATTTTTGCAGCTTCCCTTAGGTCTTCTATTCTTCCATTAGTACAACTTCCTATAAAAACTTTATCAATTTTGATATCAGTAATCTTAGTATAAGGTTTAAGTCCCATATATTTTAAGGATCTGCTTATAGAATTTTTTCGATCTTCGTTGTCCTCTTTCTCTGGATCAGGAACAACTCCATCTATATCAACAACATCTTGTGGAGATGTACCCCAGGTAACCATTGGCTTAATGTCGGCTCCATCTAAACTAATTTCCTTATCAAATTCAGCATCCTTGTCTGATTTTAATTTACTCCAATACTCAACTGCTTTATCCCAATTTTCATTTTTTGGAGACATAGGTTTACCCTCCAAATATTTAAATACTTTCTCATCTGGTTGAATCAATCCAGCTCTAGCACCACCCTCGATAGTCATATTACAAATTGTCATTCTTTGCTCTACACTTAAGTTGGAGATTAAGTTTCCAGCATATTCGATTACATAACCTGTACCTCCTGCTGTTCCAATTTTTCCAATTATTTGTAAAATTACATCTTTCGATGTTACGCCAACAGTTAAAGAACCATTTACATTGATTCTAAAATTTTTAGATTTTTTTTGAACAAGTGTTTGTGTTGCCAAAACGTGTTCTACTTCAGAAGTTCCTATTCCAAAAGCAAGAGCTCCAAACGCGCCATGGGTTGCTGTATGACTATCTCCACATACAATAATAGTTCCAGGTTGTGTAAATCCTTGTTCAGGACCAATAATATGAACTATCCCTTGTCTTTTATCATTCATGCCAAACAGATTTATTCCAAACTCTTCACAATTTTTCTCTAATGTTTCTATTTGGATCCTTGAATCCTCATCAGAAATAGCTACCGATCTATCAGTTGTTGGCACATTATGGTCTGCAACTGCTAATGTGAGTGATGGTTGTCTTACTTTTCGTTTTGAACTTCTTAGACCTTCAAAAGCTTGGGGACTTGTTACCTCATGAATTAGATGTCTATCTACAAACAGTAACGATGTACCATCCTCCTGTTCATGAACAAGATGCTCTTCCCAAATTTTATCGTAAATAGTTTGTGACATTTAGAAAAATATTATTTTTTCTCTGTGGGACTTTCTTGTTTTTGCTCCTCTTTTTTAACTTCTTCTTTTGGAGCTTCTGATACTGCTTCTTTTTTAACTTCTTCTTTTGGAGCTTCCGCTACTACTCCTTTTTTAGCTGCATCAGAGCTTGCATCAGATTTTGGAACTTCTTTTGAATTCTCATCTGTTGCTGACAAAACATTTTCTTCTGTAACTTGTTGAATTTTTGTCTCAATATCAATTCCAATTTTCTTTTTAATCTTTTCTGCTATTCTTGCCGATTTACCAGTTCTATCCCTTAGATAATAAAGTTTTGCTCTTCTTACTTTGCCAGATCTTACAACTTTAATTGTATCAACAATTGGACTGTACAATGCAAAAGTTCTCTCAACACCTTCGCCAAATGAAATTTTTCTAACAGTAAAAGAAGAGTTTATATCTCTATTTTTTTTTGCAATACAAACTCCTTCAAAATATTGAATTCTGTCTCTTTTACCTTCTGTAATTCTTACTCCAACCTTTACTATATCTCCTGGAAAAAAATCAGGATGTTTTCTCTCTGAAACAATTTTTTTTACAATGGACTGATTGATTTCTTCAATATTTTTCATTTTAGTTCTCTTTAGTCTTCTTATATTTTTCCCACAAATCTGGTCTTCGGTCGCGTGTTATAGCCTCAGATTGTGATAAACGCCAGTCTTTAATTTTGGCATGATCTCCTGATAATAACACTTCTGGCACGCCTTTTTGCTCGAAAATTTGAGGTTTAGTATATTGAGGATATTCCAAAAGACCATTTTCGAAACTTTCATTTTTAGATGAGTTCACATTACCTAAAACGCCTGGAACAAATCTTAAAATTGCATCAAGAACTACGAACACAGCTGTTTCACCTCCAGATAAAACAAAGTCTCCGATACTTATTTCCTCTATATTTCTGCTATCAATTATCCTTTGATCAATACCTTCAAAATGACCACATATAAAATTAATTGATTCAAATTCTGAAAATCTTTTTGCACAATTATGATCAAAAATTTTTCCTTTTGGGCTTAAGTAAATTATTTTTTCATTCTGTGGTAAATTTTTATCCAATGATCTTGCTAAAACATCTGCTTTCATTATCATACCATCACCACCACCATATGGAGTATCATCAACTGTCTTGTGCTTATCCTCAGCATAATTTCTAATATCCACAATTTCTAAACTCCAAATCTTTTCTTTCATAGCTTTGCCAAATAAACCTTTTTCTAGGTAGCCTGGAAAATAGTCTGGATACAAAGTGAATATTCGAGACTTAAACATTTATTTTTTTTCTTCTTCCTTTGGAGCTTCTGGAGCAGCTTCAGCCTTAGGAGCTTCCTTAGTATCTTCATTTTTTGGTGTTTCACTTGTGGCATCTTTTTTAGGTGCTTCTGCATTATTATCTGATTTTGTATCAGTTTTTGCTTCTGCTCCTTCACCATCTTTTTTGTTTCGTTCTTTTTTAGGAACTGCTTTTGTAGGATTATTTCCATTAGCTGGCATTTCGATTATTTGGTTCTCACCAAGTATTCTGGCAACTCTAGTTGTTGGTTGCGCTCCTTGACTTAACCAATATTTAATCCTCTCTTGGTCTAGTCCTACTCTTTCTTTCTTTTCCTTTGGAAGTAAAGGATTAAAGAAACCTAACTTTTCAATAAATCTTCCATCTCTTGGAAATCTACTGTCAGCAACAAC
>Ga0209433_10000250_pt1 | contig 16762 bp, 20 predicted proteins | sample METZYME_5_50m_FD_187552 | JGI IMG/M metagenome (GOLD analysis project Ga0209433, IMG submission 187552) | Marine microbial communities from oxygen minimum zone in mesopelagic equatorial Pacific - METZYME_5_50m (SPAdes) (version 2) | ecosystem: Environmental > Aquatic > Marine > Oceanic | place...
TGCCAGGAAAAAATCCAGACGCGGGCACTGGTGCATCTTCGGGAGAAGCACCTAAGGCAAAAAACATTTTAAGAATACACTTGTACGACAGACAAGCTACTAAATACGCAGCAATCGGAAAGATGCTTGAGGCGATGCAAGGAAACGCCACGGGTCAGTTGACCGGCCTGGCAGGCAAAATTAAGCACGGAAACACAGGGCCTTCAGCGGCAGAACTCAAGGCTCTAGCTGATGGTGGAAATGCCACCGTTGAAGAAATTCAAGAAGAGTTTAAGGATCAGGCGCATGAAGAGTTCGCTTCACTGATCAAGAAAGCCCTGGATTCTAACATGCTTGAACCGATTCCAAAAGAAGCAGGATCTAAAATTCAGGGCGACAAGGGCGAAATTAATGTTGAAGAATTTGCCAAGGTGAGATTCAGAATTAAAGGTGGGTTTCCTGCCTTGAAAAACTTTGTTGCTAGTAATATGCCATCAGTTCGATACGGTGCTCTAAATTCTGGAATAATATCTGCGAATCTACAAAGCATGCAAAACCCGCAGCTAGCTACTATTAATATGCTTAGAGGCGGTCAAGGAGGATCGACAGATCCTCAAGGTCATCGAGACGCAGGCGTGCCTTTGAGGGTTGCCCCTATGGAGTTACAAATCGAAACTATGGGCTGCCCTCTGTGGCGTTTCGGTCAGCAGATTTTTATTGACTTCGGAACTGGGACTACTGCAGACAACGTCTATTCAGTGACAGGGATCGATCACAACATCGGACCGGGTGAATTCAAGACCAACGTAAAGATGGTTCAGCTTAACACGTTCGGTAAGTTCACAGCAATGACTGACAGAGTTGAGGAAGCCTTGAACGTGATTGCTGAAGAGGGCGACGAAGAGGACAAGTCGCCTAAGGAATAAGGCTGTACAAACTTATTTCTGTTTCTATACTAGAACGTGGAATTGCTAATACACAAAAATGTTCTAGGTACTGAACTTCACCTTCTGACTGATCCCGAAAAAGGGTCTATCGAGTGGCGCCGAGACACCGTCGACGATGTATGGGTTGTCGGCGATCCTAATCATGTTGGATCTGTTGAAGCGTTGCTTGATGTCTTGGGAAAACCTCCTCTGGATCTCTTTCCTAAGAGTCACCTTAAAGCTTTTCGTGAGTTGTGTGCTGAAGGGACTAAGTCTCAAATACCTTGGAGGTGGGTGCTTGGTGACGAAGAGTACATGAATAGAATAAACAGCATCATACAGAGGTCCAGAGATAACGTCTGTGCTTTAGAAGAGTCAAACTATGACCAAACATACAAAACAATAAGAAAGTTTCTTCTAGGATTAAAAGAGCCGCTAGTAGACGTATCAAAATTGGCCAGGTATATTAAGACAAACGATAAGGGAATGACTGTTGAGGCTTCCTTGAGGTCTTTTGCGCCGGCGAATGGACGAACATCAAAAATCAAGTACGATCAAGCAGGAACTGCTACCGGCAGACTAACAGTAAAGTCGGGCCCTAGAATACTAACCCTTCCTGCTAGACACAGAGATATCTTAAAAGCAGAAGAAGGATGCGAAATTGTTCAGATCGACTTGGTCTCTGCAGAACCTCGAACTGCACTTTATGTTGCAGGCAAAGACGCGACAGGTGACGTTTATGAAGGCATTGCAAGAGATTTGAATTTGGACGTTTCTAGGGACGTTGTAAAAGTGGCTAGCTTATCTGCTCTTTATGGTGCAGGGTCATTCAGCCTCTCGAAGCTGCTAGGAAGTAAGGTAACTGCGAAGAGGGTGATAAATAGACTTCGTGATCACTTTGGTGTTGCAAGAATAGAGTCGCAATTGACACATGATATGACGGTTCACGGCCATATCTCAAATTTGTTTGGAAGAAAACTAATGACAAGGCCTGATGAAATCCAAAAAGCGTATAGTCACTTCATGCAGTCAACAACTTCAGACGCTGCGATAGTAATGTTTAGTATTGCTAGCGAAACTATGAAAGAAGCTGACGATAAATTCATGCCCCACTTTGTTATCCATGATGCTATGGTCTGTCAAGTATCTTCTGACAAAAAAGATCAGCTGGCTTCAATGACAAAACATTTAGAACTGACAGGTGTAGGCCTTTATGAAACCAAAATGAGCCCTATAAGTGATAGTTAGTATACGAGGAGACGCATATTATGAGTAATCTTAAAAAATTCCTGAGAAGAGAAGTTGAAAAAGTTCTCTTAGAGAAGAAAAAACCAGGCCGCGGCCCTGTCAAAAGAGGTAAAATTGGCGGAGGGCGTGTTAAGAATAAAATCAAAGAGGCAGGCGCGCTAGCCAGCGAAAAACCTCAAGAGCTGATGAAAAAGCTAGGAGTCAGCGGTGCTCCGGGCGGTGCCAGTGATCACGACATGGTTGTCAACTTAATTAGATCTGCAATTTTTGGAAACGATACCATGTCAGCTGCCTATGGAGGCGCAAAAATTGTGAAGCTTGTTGTTGACGACGACGAACAGAAAGTTGTGACTGTCTCAACACGAAAAATTTCACCACGAGATGGGGCGCTATATATACTGCACACACTTACAGGTGCACATAACGCAGGACTTCTAGGAAATCTAAAGTCAGAGCTCGAAGTAAGTGTAGAGAACGGCGAAATTACAGTTAAATTTGGATCCTCCTAAGATACAACCTGTTAGTCGTGTCTATAATTTAGAACGATTAAGGAGGTTGAATGTCAAGCCTAGATTTCGACAAAGTCAAGAGTAATTGGGAAACTTATGCAGGTCTATGCATCAAGTCTTCTAAGTTCGGTATTTCAGATCTTTTGGATGCTGTAGGCGAAAGGCTCATTACTACGCCCTTCGGTACACACGAAAAAGACGGTGGGTGTTATCCAGGAGGCTTAGTTGAGAAGTCTCTAGAAACTACTTCAAAAATGAAGACAATCGCTTCGGCTCTTGATATCGAAGTTGAGACAAGGTCTATTCTCAAAGTAGGACTTCTACATGAGATCGGAAAAGTCGGAACGCTACAAGAAGACTTGTTCGTAGAGCAAGATTCAAGCTGGCACAGAGAAAAACTGGGTCAGTTCTATAAGTACAATGAAAATTTGGACAAATCAACGACACCTGACAGAACACTGTATTTGTTGCAGCATTTTGGTGTAACACTAACACACGATGAGTATTATGCGATTCGTCTTTCACAGGGGTCACACTTGGAAGAAAACAGATTCTACGCAGGTTCAGAGCCCATGCTGGCAAAGTGCCTTCAGATGGCAAAGCGAGTGTAAGAAGCATAGTTATGTTTATGCGAAATTTACATCTCTTGCGTGAATACGTTCGTCGACTTTTGGAAAATGATAAAGAGATCAACGATGATCTCTTGCTGGAACCAGACGATATCGATGAGCAAGATCATGATGAAGAAGTAAAAGAATTTTCTGCTGTCGGGGCCATAGCAGGTGTTTCCACGCCGGTCGGTACAGGACCTAAGCACCCAGGCTACGATAAGCTTCGAAAGAAGCAGAAAAAGAAAAAGCGCAAATAGCATACTACTCATTGAACAATTAACTAGTCGTGCCTAGACTATAAATGGCAACTTAAACTGATTATTGCACATTAAGGAGATAAAAATGGCAATTGATTTTGATGCAATTCGTCGAAAGCTAAACAAGCTTTCTGGACAAAACTCTCGACAGAACGTTTCCTGGCGTCCGCAGGAAGGTGAAGAACACACCGTGCGACTTCTGTCATTTCCCGATAACGATGGCCAACCCTTCAAGGAGCGTTGGTTCTATTATAACATCGGAAACAACCCAGGACTTCTGGCCCCTTACCAGTTCGGAAATCCTGATCCTATTCAAGAGCTAATCACAAAGCTGCGAGATGATGGGTCCAAGGAATCATACGAGCTAGCAAAGAAGCTTTATCCAAAGATGCGATGCTACGCTCCTGTAGTTGTCCGAGGTGAGGAAGACAAAGGCGTAAGAATCTGGGCGTTTGGTAAGACTGTGTATCAGTCTCTTCTCAATATCATGCTCGATGAGGACTACGGTGATATTACTGACCCCGAAGATGGTCGTGATGTGAAGGTTGTGTGTACTAAGGCGCCAGGTCGTCAGTGGGCAACAACTGAAGTTCGTCCACGAGGCAAGCAGTCACCGCTAAGTGAAAGCTCAGATTCCGTCAACCAGTTTACTTCTAACATTCCAAGCCTTGATGACATGTATACATGCAAGACTTACGAAGAGCTTGAAAAGATTGTTAACGATTGGCTGAATGATGACGATTCAGGTGATGATACAGGCACTGAGTTCGGTGGAAGCACTACCAAAACTTCAAACAACACAACACAGGCTGAAGGTCAGAAGTATAAGTCTCTAGACGAAGCTTTCGCAGACCTCGAAGATCTGTAGGATTTGACAAAGAGGGTCAAAGATGGCAAAACGAAAGTATCCGGAACAAGACGATTTTACCAGTGAGCTAATTACTTCACTGAATAAAGAACATGGTAACAAGGTTGCTTACAATCTTGCCTACGATGACTCTCCCACACATGTCAACAGGTGGATTTCGACAGGATCACGCCAGCTCGACTACATTATTGCTAATCGAGCTGGCGGTGGTTTGCCTGAAGGACGAATTGTGGAGATCTTTGGGCCTCCTTCTATCGGAAAGTCCCATATAGCAATTCAAATTGCAAAGTCTACCCAAGACATGGGAGGAATCGTTGTTTATATTGACACTGAGAACGCTACGTCTGTGGAGAATCTTTCTCTCTTGGGTGTCAATATTTCTAACAGGTTCGTGTATGTTGATACACACTGTACAGAAGAAGTTCTTTCCATTGCAGAAGCAACGATTATGCGAGCAAAAGCAATGGACAAAGATGTCCCCATTACTATTATTTGGGACTCGGTGGCTGCAACCTCTCCTAAGGCTGAATTGATCGGCGACTACGACAAGGATAGTATCGGGTTACAAGCTAGAGCTATTTCCAAAGGAATGCGAAAGATCACGGGGATCATCGCTAATCAGAATGTCTTGATGATCTGCTTGAATCAGATCAGAACTAAAATTGGAGTTATGTATGGAGATCCTACTACTACACCCGGCGGTAAGGCTATCCCTTTTCACTCATCTGTACGAATCAAGTTGGGGGCTGGACAACAGATCACAAACAAAGACAAAGAAGTCATTGGAATCAACGTATCTGCCAAAACCATCAAAAACAAGGTAGCACCTCCTTTTCGAACTGTCAATTTTGAGATTCATTTTGGTGTCGGCATCAGAGAGCACGAGCAGATGTTTGACTTGCTGAGAAAGCATGGACAGACTGTATTTGAAAACAAGCTGATAGAGCTTTCAGGTACAGGAGCTTGGAAGAAGCTTACAGTGTTCAGGCAAGACACGGGTGAAGTGATTACAGAAAAGAAGTTCTATAAAGCTGACTTTGGTGACATAGTAAATGATCCAGAGTATGGGCCTTACATTGAGTCGATGCTAGAAGACGCTTTAGTCAGAAAGTCTCAGCAGTCAGTTGACTTGGAATCATACGAAGAGGTCAGGGCAGCAGCTCTTGAAATCGAAGACGAACTGATCTCGCCAGAGGGGTAACATGATTGAGAAACCTGTCTTAATAATTGATGGGTTGAATCTGTTCACTCGGCACTTTGTTGTAAATCCTACTATGAGCCAAAACGGTCATCATCTAGGCGGCTTTGTAGGGTTTCTCAAAGGTATACGCCTTTTGAGTGAGAGATGCAATCCAGAGCAAATTGTGGTTGTCTGGGAAGGTGGAGGATCTTCTAGGCGAAGAGCAATATTTTCAGACTACAAGCAAGGCCGTCGGCCTCAAAAATTAAACAGGTACTATGATGATATTCCTGACACTATAGGAAATCGTAACAGGCAAGTAGCACTTCTAGTAGAAGCCCTAAAGCATGTACCTGTCAGACAGATGTATGTCACGGAATGTGAAGCTGATGATGCTATTGCTTACATGACACGATATCATTATCGAGACAAGAAGTGTGTGATTGTTTCGTCTGACAAAGACCTATATCAGCTTATTGATGAAAGAGTAACACAGTGGTCTCCAGGTCAGAAAGCTTACATAACTTCTGAAAAGGTAAAAGACAAGTTCGGCATTTCTGTGTCTAATTTTGTAACAGCCAGAGCGTTTACAGGAGATCCTTCTGATGGAATCAAGGGCGTACCTCATGCCGGATTTAAGTCATTGGCGAAGAGATTTCCGGAACTAGCCGAAGAAGATCATGTGTCTGTTAAAGAAGTAGTAGGCCTGGCGAGAAAGCTGTCAGAGACTAAAAAGCTGAAAATTCTCAATGCAATTGTTGAAAATGAAGAAGTTGCTAGCACAAATTGGAAATTGATGTACCTTGACATCACAAATCTGTCTGCTCAGCAAATTGAAAAAATTAAATATTGTCTTGATTCTTTTGAGCCTAGGCGTAATAAGATAGCACTAATGAGAATGTTAGCAAGAGAAGGGGTCAATAACTTTGATGTTGACTCTTACTATATTGCCATAAAAAACTGCAAGTAAGGTAAAGCTAGTAGAATGATGATTGAAAACAGCACAGACAACGCAGGTCTATTTTCCCAGTACGGGAAGCAGTTCCAAGAAACAATATTTCAAGGGCTAATATCAGATCACGCGTGGGCACAGCAAATGACAGAAGTCATGACACCCGAGTACTTCGAGGTAAAGGCTTTAAGCTATCTTGCTGAAAAATATTTTTCGTATCACAGAAAATACAAGTGCTTTCCAACTTTAGGCTTGCTAGTTTCTATCATCAAAGAAGAGTTAACTGAGACTAATGATACAATTCTAAGAGATCAGGTTGTTGATTTTCTTCACAGAACAAAGTCTAGTCCAAATGTTCAAGACTTGCAGTATGTAAAAGATAAGTCTTTGGACTTCTGTAAGAGGCAAGCTTTTAAAGATGCGCTGGAGCAAGCGGTTGAACTCATTTCAACAGATAAGTTTGACAGCGTTGTAACTCTTATGAAGAACGCTGTGGCAGTCGGAATGCCTCATTCTACAGGGCACGATTTCTTCGAAGACTTAGAAGCGCGATTTGTAAAAACTAGGCGTCAGGTGTGCCCAACTGGGTTAAAAAGACTTGATGCAAAAGATATTTTACAGGGTGGCCTCGGGCGAGGAGAAATTGGTGTAGTGACAGCAAACACAGGAGTTGGAAAGTCACACTGGCTTGTCGCTATGGGAGCAAACGCGTTGAGAGCAGGAAAAAATGTTGTTCACTACACGTTTGAACTTTCAGAACATGCTGTAGGCCTCCGATACGATTCCAACTTCTGTGATATACCAAGCAATGAGATTCCTGACAATAAAGACTTTGTAGTTGAAAAATATAAGAACTTAGACTTGGGCAGGCTCATTATTAAAGAATACCCAACGGGTTCTGCGTCTGTGATAACAATTAGAAATCACATTGAAAAGCTAGCACTAAAAGGCTTTGTGCCAAGCCTAGTTGTGATTGATTATGCAGACGTGATGAGATCAACTCGTGCTTACGATTCTCTTAGGCATGAGCTTAAATTAATTTACGAAGAGTTGAGAAACTTGGCGATGGACATGAACGTCCCGGTGTGGACAGCATCACAGGCGAATAGAGATTCAGCTAAGTCTGATATCGTAGGTCTTGAGAACATGTCAGAGGCATACGGAAAGGCGATGGTTGCTGACGTTGTACTATCCCTGTCACGCAAGCCTATGGAAAAAGCTACAGGGTCTGGAAGACTCTTCGTCGCAAAAAATCGAGCAGGTAAAGATGGTCTAGTTTTTCCTGTTCACATTGATACTGCTAAGTCTACTATTGAGATACTAGATGAGAGTCACATGACGTTGAACGAAGCAGTCAAACAGGATGAAACTAGTATGAAGACATTATTAAAGCAAAAGTGGTCAGAAGTGAGTGGAGCATGAGTAAGAAATACGATTATAATGAGGCATTCAGCAAGTGTGTTGAATATTTTGGTGGTGATGATCTAGCAGCAAATGTCTTTTTGACAAAGTACGCGCTGACAGACAAAGAAGGAAATCTTCAAGAGGAGACACCTGATGATATGCACAAGAGGCTTGCATCAGAGTTTGCTAGGGTTGAGAAAAACTATCCGAACCCGATGTCTGAGGAAGAGATCTATTCTCTTTTCGCCAATTTTAAGTACGTCGTACCACAAGGTTCACCGATGTCAGGAATTGGAAACCCACACCAGATTCAATCAATATCTAACTGCTTCGTTATTGAGCCTCCTCATGACTCCTACGGAGGCATTCTCAAGACTGACCAAGAACTAGTTCAAATTGCTAAGCGCCGCGGCGGTGTTGGCTTTGATATTTCTAGCATACGACCAAAAGGTGAATCAACAGGTAATTGTGCACGAACTACAGATGGAATTGAAGTCTTCATGGATCGATTTTCCAATTCGTGCAGAGAAGTTGCTCAAGGAGGCCGAAGAGGTGCCTTGATGATTACAATTTCTGTTAAGCACCCACAAGTTCGTGACTTCATTAAGATTAAGAGAAATCTCACGCGCGTTACGGGTGCAAACATTTCAGTTCGTCTCACAGATGACTTTATGAATGCTGTCAGGGCTGAGTCTGATTTCACACTTCAATGGCCTGTAGATTCAGAAGATCCTGTAGTCACTTCTACAATTGATGCTCAAGAATTGTGGCATGAAATTATTGAAAGTGCTCACGCTTGCGCTGAGCCCGGGTTACTGTTCTGGGACAATGCAAAGAAAATGACACCCTCAGATATCTACGAGGACGAAGGCTTTGGGTCAGTAAGCACTAATCCGTGCGGTGAAATTATTTTGAGCCCGTATGATAGTTGTCGTCTCATGCTTGTCAATCTCAAGAGTTTTGTTCTGAGCCCCTTTACCCCTGAAGCAACGTTTGACTATGAAAAGATGGGGGAAGTAGCAAGAAAAGCTCAGCGTCTGATGGATGATATGATCGATCTCGAGGTAGAGCAAGTTGATAAAATTTTGCAGAAGATCGAAGATGACCCAGAGCCAGATGCAGTTAAGCGCATTGAAAAAGAAATGTGGGAGTCAATTAAGCAGCAAGCAATCAGAGGCCGACGAACAGGGTTAGGAGTAACAGCCATCGGAGACGCAATTGCAGCACTAGGAATCAGATACGGTAGCGAAGAATCGATTAGGACCACTGAAACCATCTATAAGTGTCTGACCCTAAATGCCTACAAATCATCGTGTGTTATGGCGAAAGAACGAGGTTCTTTCCCGGTGTATGATGCCCAGAAAGAAGAGGGACACCCATATCTCACTCAGCTTTTTCAAGCAGACGACGAATTGAGCGCTTTGCATGCAGAAGCAGGAAGAAGAAACATTGCCCTTACGACGACTGCACCCGCAGGTTCAGTCTCAGTGCTTACTCAAACTACTAGCGGTATCGAGCCTGCTTTCTTGCTCAAATATATGCGTAGAAAGAAGATCAATACAGACGCTGAACCAAATGCTAGAGTTGACTTTGTTGACGACGTCGGAGATGCGTGGCAGGAATACCCAGTGTATCATCACGCCTTCAAAGAGTGGATGGAAGCATCAGGGTCAGAAGATGAAAAAATGTCTCCCTACTGGAAAGCTACAGCAAACGAAATTGTTTGGACCCAGAAGGTGAAAATGCAAGCTGCTGCACAACGATGGATTTGCCATGCAATTTCCAACACTACAAACCTACCTGAAGATACTACCGTTGACACAGTCAAGGACGTGTATATGACAGGATGGCAGCTTGGGTGTAAAGGTGTTACGGTTTATCGAGACGGCTGTAGAACAGGTGTGCTGGTCAGTGAAACAACATCAAAAGAGGACGATTTCGAAGAGCGCTCTTCACCAAAGCGTCCGGACTCTCTAGAGTGTGATATTCACGGGGCAACAATTAAAGGCGAGCGCTGGACAATACTTGTAGGTCTTATGAACGGACGACCTTATGAAGTAATGGGCGGCCTTTCTCACTATGTTGAGATCCCTAGGAAATACAAGGCAGGGACAATTGCCAAAAAGTCTCGAAAAACAACAGCATCTATTTATGATCTCACTGTTGGTGAGGGAGATGATATGATGGTTGTGAAAGATATTGTCAAGGTGTTCGATAATCCAAACTATGCAGGCTACACGAGAACAATCTCGCTGGCATTAAGACATGGCGCACCAATTCAGTATCTTGTTGAGCAATTACAGAAGGACAAAGACGCAGACTTGTTCAGTTTCTCAAAGGTCATTGCTAGGTGCCTTAAGAAATACATTGAAGATGGAACAAAGTCAGGTAACAAAACATGTGAAGCATGCGGCGCAGAAGGATCACTCATTTATCAAGAGGGATGTGTAACTTGCGCTAACTGCGGTCACTCAAAGTGTAGTTAGGAGAAAGAATGAAGTGGACAACTCAATATGACCCAAAGATAAAAGAGCTAGAACTGAGATACAATCCTGTAATTGTCAGGGTCAACAAGTTTGATGAAGATGCTGCAAAGAAGTTTGATCAAGAAATTGCTAGAGCACACAACACAGGACAAAAAGTAATACCTGTCGTGATAGACTCTTACGGAGGTCAAGTTTACAGCCTGATGTCAATGATCAGCGCAATTAAGCATTCTGAGCTTCCAGTTGCTACAATTGTTGAAGGTAAGGCGATGTCTTGCGGAGCAATTCTTTTTTCCTTTGGAGAAGAAGGTTTGAGATTCATGGATCCTCATGCAACTGTCATGATTCATGACGTGTCCAGTATGGACTTTGGCAAAGTAGAAGAGTTAAAAGCAGGAGCAAAAGAAGCTGACCGGCTAAATACCATAATTTACACCATGATGGCTAGGAATTGTGGCAAAAAAGATGACTATTTCATGAAGATTGTTGACAAGAAAAAGCATGCTGACTGGTTTTTAGACGCTGATGAAGCAAAGAAGCATGGATTGGCAAATCAATTAAGAGTGCCAACAGTCAGAGTCAACATTGATATTGATATTGACTTAGAGTAAGATGGACAAAGACTTTTATAACGAAAGCTCTTCAGCGAAGCTAGGTTGGCAACCTGAGTGGTTTGGAGAGTCAAATTTTGACGACAAGCTTGTTGATGCTGTCAAGAAATGGCAGCGTCGCTTAGGCATTAAGTCAGACGGTTTAGTAGGTCCACAGACATTTCGCAGAGTGTGGACCGAAAGAGAAAGTAGAATTAGTACGTTCAAACCTGGGGCCTCTAGCAGAGAGACAAACCAGCTGGTGCACAATGGAAATTTCTATGATATCAATTGGGACAAAGTAATTCTGTGGGATGAACCTAACGGCTTGCGGTGTGAAGAAGGGACTTATACTTCATACGCTGGTCGACCTGATAGAGACCCTCACTTTTTTGTTGCTCACTGGGACGTTTGTTTGTCATCAGCATCGATGGCAAGGGTAATAAAGAAGCGAGGTATCTCTATTCATTTTGGGATCGACAACGACGGGACAATTTACCAAATGTTGGACACTCAGCATGCTGCATGGCAAGCGGGAGGAAGGCAGTGGAACCACGATAGTATTGGGGTTGAGATTGCCAATGCATTTTATCCCAAGTATCAGAACTGGTATGAAAAGAACGGTTTTGGCCCTAGGCCTGTGCGGGAAAAAGGCGAAGTTAAGTGCCATGGAAGAAGTCTTGAAAAACACTTGGGTTTTTATGATGTTCAGATTGATGCTCTAGTTGCTTTGTTTGCTGCCCTTAATAAAAACCTAGGTATCCCATTAGAAAGTCCCACAGATGCTTTAGGGCACCATTCAGAAGTCATATCACCTGAGGCTGCGTCTAGCAACTTTTCTGGATTTGTAAGCCATTATCATTTAACCAAAAGAAAAATCGACTGTGCCGGGTTAAACCTGGTTGAAGTTTGTAGGAGAGCTAAAAATGTCTAAATTAGAAGATCTTAAAGAGGGTCTTAATAAAAAGCTAGAAAGCATAGACGTTCAAAAGCTAAGTGAGCAGGTCAAGTATGCACGCTACCTTCATGACAGGATTGTCCCTATGATAAACGAAGTTGTTATGTCGGCTAGTGATAAGAAAAGTTACGAAGAGGCTTATAAAGCTGTTATCGACAAGCTTCGCGCTGTTCACGAAAAAGTTGCCAAAGAAAAGCAAGACGCTGAAAGCATGTTATTGACTTCAGTAGGGCAGCGGCATTTGATTAACGATATCATGCCTACACTAGAAGAGGTAGAAGCAGAATACAATACAATGCGATTAAAATTTCAGCAAGATAAGGTTGAAGAAATCGCTCAAAAGATTGAAAGCGGAGAGCTCGATCCAGATGCTCCTAGAGAAGTAGGAACTCGACCTGAAAGAATTAAAAACATAAGAAGTGCCAAGGCAACTCTATTCGGTGAGAGCAAGAAAAAAGATCAAGAGGATTGATGTGCAACAGTTCGCAATCAGATCAGCTTTCAGAAAGCTTAAATTCTTAAACGATGAAATAGAAGATAGAAAGTCTTTGTTTGGTGTCTATGAAAAAGACTTTATGCGAGTTGTTAAGATTGCCAGAGGAAACATAAAAGTCAATCAGGACCACGAAAAGCTTAGAAAAAATCTTAAAGAAGCAGCAGACTTCAATGCTAAGCAGAAAGCCGAAGAAGCTTTATCAAATGAAGAAGAAATTGACAACTCTCCTGACATTCCTCAAAAAAAGCTGTATCGAAAAATTGCAAAAGAGACACATCCTGACAGGTATGACCAGCTAGACATTAGTGAAGAAGAAAAAGAGTCTTTACATGAAATGTTTAAGAGGGCAGCTGAAGCATATGATGCAGACGATGTTCCTGAAATGATTCGATTAGCCTTAACCCTAGATATTGATGTTCAAGATATGGGGTTAGATGAAAAAGAAGTTCTAGGGTTCGTTGAAAAAGCGATAGTCAAGACTCAGTCAGAGATGGAAAAAATGGCTGAGTCTTTTGTGTGGATGTGGGGAACTACAAGAGGTCAGGTTGAACTAAGAGTCAGGCTGCTAGACGCGTATCTCAGACAAACAGGTCACCCGTCTGTATCGAACACAATACTGAGAGATATCGTCGAACACCATGAAGACCCTGCCACACCCGAAGATGGATCCAGCAAAAGAAGAAAAAGAAAGCCTGGGACTAGACCCAAGAAGTTAATAAGATAGTTGTTCATTCTATCTTTTCTTGTTACTATTATATGAGAAAAGAAAGGATAGAGCGTGAAAACATCAATTCGAAATGCTGCTAAAAAACAAGTGATGAAGGCGTTGGATATGCACTCTGATATGCAAGCCAACCTATCTTCTGAGTCGTGTAGAGAAAACATCGCAACTACAATTATCACCGAGCTCGAGAAGCACTTTTCGCTTACAGTCAAGCCTTTCCTTCCGATAGATTTTGCCGTCGGCGCCGACGAGGAGGATGATTTTGGAAACTAGGACACTTCCTGTCTCACCCATCGGGATGCTTCAGGAAGAAATGTGGCCAGATCAGTGGAAAATACTGGTTGTGTGTATGTTGCACAATCAAACATCAAGAAAGCAAGTTGACAAAGTGTACAAAAAGCTATTCAGTTTGTACCCGTCAGCAATTGAAATGTCTAGAGCGTGTGTTGATACTGTTGCTAGCACACTTCGACCACTCGGCCTGTACAATCGAAGAAGCAAGTCTTTAGTTCGATTTTCTAAAGAGTACTTAGAAAAAGATTGGACCAAGCCTTCTGATCTTCACGGATGCGGCAAATATGCCGATGACTGTTACCAAGTTTTTTGTAAGCTGGATTGGTTTGATGTACATCCGACTGATCACGCCTTAAATGATTATGTTAATTGGGCAAGGAGGACACATGCCTGAAGGTGCAGAAGTTAAAAAGTACGGAGAGTCGCTAGCACAAAAAGTTAGTGGATCTACACTTGAAAGCGTCAATATTCTTAGCGGCAGATATACAAAAAAGCCGCCTGAGGGATTAGACTTTTTTCTGAATCAGCTTCCAGGGCCGATTGTAGGTGTAGGTGTTCATGGCAAGTTTCTTTATTGGATTCTTGCAAACGACACCTACATTCATAGCACCCTAGGAATGACAGGACACTGGTCTGATACACGGTCAAATCACACGAGAGTTGAGTTTGTCACGTCCCGAGGAAGTGTGTTTTACACTGATCAGAGAAATTTCGGAACGCTAAAGTTTACATCAGGAAAGAGGTCATTAATTCAGAAGCTAGAGTCTCTAGGTCCTGATATGCTTTCTTCTGAAGTGTCAGATGAACAGTTTGAAGAAGCTATTAGCAAGAAAAATAAGTGGTCTTTAGCGAAAGCGTTAATGGATCAGTCAGTTCTGGCAGGTGTCGGAAATTATGTTAAAGCTGAAGCACTCTGGCTAGCACGACTGTCACCCCACAGAACTGTTTCAAGCCTGACTGATCATGAAAAAAGTGTGCTAAACCATGCAATTCAGACTGTGTTGAGAGAGAGCTTTCAAAATGGAGGTGCAACGCTCAGAACTTATAAAAACTTCGATGGCACAGAAGGAAAATACAGTTCTAGATTCGCAGTCTATAATCAATCACAAGACCCAGACGGCAATGAAGTCATCAAAGAGAAAACTGATGACGGCCGGACTACACACTGGGTTCCTAATGTTCAGGTTTAATAAGAGAGGATAAAAATGAGCAATTCTACAAACGAGACATACGTTTTTTCTGACGATTTGGTTGCCACAATGGCAAAGTTAATTCAAGTTGCAATTTTGACAGGCACAGATATCTACGATCACTTGAGAACAATTCAGTGTGTAGTAAATGATGCAGGACAAATTACCACATCACCAGATTTTTCAGAAAAGCTGCAGCAAGAAATTACCTCTATGCTTGAAAGAGCACAGAGCTTGACAACGGAGTCCTAGATGGATAAGCTAGATGAAATGTTTCGACTGCGTCGAGCTTTTATGGAGTCGATGAAAGAATTAAAGCCCGGAATATACCCTGAGTGGCCTGTTGACATCAGCGAAAAAGAAAGTCAGCAGCTATTAAGAGACACAGCACTCAAGGGTGTTGAAGAAATGTTTGAAGCCCTAGGGCACTTAAAAAACTGGAAACCTCACCGGTCTACAGAGATAACAGAGTTTGATCGAGATGAATTCCTAGAAGAGATAGTAGATGCTTTCAATTATTTTTTCTCAATTTTAGTGTTGACTGGCGTTACGTCAGACGAACTTTTTAACACGTATGTCAAGAAGGATGACATCATTCACAAAAGATTGCAAACCGGCTACTGATATATTTATGAATGACTAGGAAACTACTATGAGAAACGTTATGAGTCATTCGCTTCGACAAAAATTAATCGCTACTAAAAGGTTTGATCTGGGCCTATGCGCAAAACAAGTAGCTCAGATCATTGCTTACGACGCTGTTATGTTTTGTGACTACAACGACCTTGAAGATGTCGTCTATTCTTATGATGGTGATCACATAGAAAAAACGGTAGGTGATATCTCAGGCACTGTGGGAGACAGACTCTCAGGTGAATTTTTTGATACGTTTCCGAGCATTGAGATTGAAGTTAGATTTGAGCAGTCAGATGTGCTAGACGTCGATGGATATTATTATCACACCCTGACTGGACACGATGAAGATGGTCTGATTGAAGTAAAAGCTTCAGTGACAGACAAGTTCTTTTCTGATCAATACCTTGCCCAGCTAGAGATTGCGATTCAAAGCGTTCTTTCTCATGAGATGCAACATGTTGTTCAAAGGTGTTACAGCGGCATTGATATGGCACAAGCTCACGACAAAGCTTTACACCATTTAACTGACTACAGAGAAATCGACGCGAGAGTAGAAGAAGTTCTGACAACTATGGAAAACATTGAGGATACCACAAAGTTTTCTGACAAAATGTCTTGTTATATTGCTAGCTACTTTAAGAGAAACCAGGTTGTCGGTATATCTGAAGCTGAAACTGTGCTAGAACATGTCAAATTCTATAAGGATAAGATGCTAGAACATTTTCAGCAGCGCGCTGACGTGCAGAATAAAGCCGCAGGATGCGCACAGATGCCATATAGTGTGAAAGTATCTTCTGTAGTCGTATAAATAAAAAGCCGACCCTAAAGTATACACAAACCCCCCTGAAAGAACCAAGGCTGAAGTCTCTGGACATGCCAAGCACTGGCTGTCTAGAAGAAACAAGACGTTAGACCAGCCGGCTACCAGGTACACGCCTAGGGACGGAATAAAATTATTAGAGTTTTTGAATACTTTAAACTTTATGAAAACACAAGTCAGGGTGACTAAGACTGACAAGCCTGTGTAAAGAATAAACTCCTCAGTAGGAAGCATAATTCTGAACAGAGAGATGAACCCGCCTACAATCGCAATGAATATTGACAACAGATCAAAAATTCTTAGCCTAGACTTAAGAACAGGTTCAACTGCACCGTGATACAAAACAGATCCTAAGAACGTCGTGCTCATTGATATGCCAAACAAATAATAAGGCCAGGTCGTCATGCCTGCAATCTCCGCTTTTTGTACGAGGATAAACGTACACATCAATGCTATTCCTAACGTGACAGCATGCGTAAGTGAATTTAAGAGCTCTTCAGCGTTGTCACGTAGGTACTGAGTTTTAGGCATATTTTTGTACTTATTAGGCGATGCGTCTATGTTTTTATTGTGATGCGTATTGGGCAACTAGTAAAACTAAAACCGCACTCAGAAATATATTTTTCTGACAGAA
>Ga0209433_10000251_pt1 | contig 16687 bp, 14 predicted proteins | sample METZYME_5_50m_FD_187552 | JGI IMG/M metagenome (GOLD analysis project Ga0209433, IMG submission 187552) | Marine microbial communities from oxygen minimum zone in mesopelagic equatorial Pacific - METZYME_5_50m (SPAdes) (version 2) | ecosystem: Environmental > Aquatic > Marine > Oceanic | place...
TAGGTAAGTATTTTTCAAAAGAAATCTCAAAACAATCAGATTTAACTTTATTGAAAATTCCTTTTGATACATCTAGATCTGAGCAAAATATATCTCCAGAGTTTCTCCTTCCTGTGGAAGTATACAAGCCTCTTTTTCTAGCAATGAAAGTCGCAGTCACATCCGCTTCAACTGACAAACCCTTGCTAGATCCAGAGTTTGAACAGATTCCTGACGGAATATCTAGGGACAAAACAGGATATTTAATACTCAGTTTATTGATCTCAGATATTGCACTCTCAATGTTTTTTCTAGGCTCGCCTTTAAGCCCGATACCGATCAAAGAATCTACTATCACGGTATTTTTAGAGGGTTTTGAGTTTTTAAATGCTCGAAAACTTATAAATTTAACTTTCGAGTCTTTTGCATCTTCAAAAGCCTTTCTTTGCACTCCCTGTAATTCCTTTTCTGGATTGCACATTACAACAGTGGACTTCAATCCAAATTCTTTTGCATAGGCAGCAACTAGGAAACCATCTCCAGAGTTCTTTCCTTTGGAGCAGAACACTATAACTTCCTCCACATAATTGAATTCCCTAATTAATACATCCAAAGAAAATTCTGCTGCTTTTTGCATCAGCGAGAAACCAGAACTTCCTTTTTCTTTGATAGCTAAGTTATCAATTTTTTTTGTCTGTTCTGCTGTGTAAAGCTTCATGTGTTTAGAATTTATTTACTCGGTAGTAGAATTATAGCCTTTGGGAATCCTCACAAGTAAGTAATAAGTGAATAATTTAAATCTTTATAAAAATATTATTGCAAAGGAATCTAACCTGAACTTACTGGCCGAAAACATTAAGCATTGGTCTAAAGAGTTTGGCTTCAGCTCTGTGGGTATAACTGACATCGATCTGTCTGACGATAAAAGGTATTTAGATAGATGGTTAGAAAAGGGATATCACGGCGAGATGGAGTACATGGAAAGAAATACAATCTTGAGGGAAAAACCATCGGAGTTAGTCAAAGGAACCAAGCGGATAATCTCTGTTACGATGAACTATCTCCCCGAATCTTATAACGGCAAGGAACTTCTCCAAAAAAAAGACCAAGCTTTTGTATCTGGCTATGCTAGAGGTAGAGACTACCACAAGTTAATGAGATCAAGATTGAAGAAACTTGCAAAGAAAATTAAGGAGTATTCTCCTCACGAAAACAGAGTCTTCGTCGATAGCGCACCAATTCTTGAAAAGGCGATTGCCAGAAAGGCTGGCCTAGGCTGGATAGGCAAAAATACTCTTCTTATAAATAAAAATTCCGGTTCTTATTTTTTTCTAGGAGAAATATACACTGACCTCGAACTGCCTGTTGATGAACCTCACACATCTTCTCATTGTGGAACTTGCAGCTCTTGTATGGATATTTGCCCTACTAAGGCATTCGAAGGTCCTTACAAACTAGATGCTAGAAAATGCATATCTTATTTAACTATTGAACACAAAGGATCAATAGATGAAGATTTGAGACCTTTAATGGGAAATAGGATATTCGGTTGTGACGATTGTCAGATTTATTGTCCTTGGAATAAATTCACTAACTTTACCGAAGAAGAAGATTTCAAACCAAGACATAATCTAGATGATGTCGATTTATGCCAACTTTTTATGTGGTCTGAAGCAGATTTTTACATCAAAACCGAAGGCTCTCCTATACGGAGGGCTGGCTATGAGGGTTGGTTAAGAAATCTAGCTATTGCTCTAGGGAATGCAAATTATTCAGAGAAAATAGTTTTTACACTAAAACTTAGAGAAGACTTTCCTTCTGAGATAGTTAGAGAACATGTAATATGGGCTTTAGAAGAACAAAGGAAAAAATATGAGCGATATTGAAATTAAACTTGAACCTCAGGATGAATACAATCATGTGCCAGATGAGGCAACCAATTATAACGAGAGCATGTACTTTAATGTCTTTGATCATGGTAAGAAGATGGGAGGTTGGTTTAGGCTAGGCAATAGGGTCAACGAAGGTTATGCAGAGATGACCTGCTGTATTTACCTTCCCGATGGAAGAATAGGATTTATGTTTGGGAGACCAGAGATAAGTACTAATGAAGTTTTTGATGCTGGTGGTATGAAGTTCGAAGTAGTAGATCCTTTTAAGTCACTTAGAGTTCAATATAAAGGAAAAATACTATTACTAGATAATCCCATAGATATGCTTAATCCAAGTAAGGCCTTCAAAGAAAATCCAAGGGTCGAGTGCGAGGCAGATATAGCAATAAGCGGAATATCACCTATGTTCGGAGGTCAAGCCGTGAGAAAAGACGGAAAGCCTCTTGAAAGAGATTCCGAAAAGAGTTTTTCAAAGGCACATTATGAGCAACATACTGCTGGAAAAGGTACTATAAAAATAAGTGGCGATGAATGGCATATTGATGGCCTGGGGCTTAGAGATAAGAGCTGGGGTCCGAGATATTGGCAAGCTATAGAGTGGTATCGTTGGCTTACGATTAATATTAATGACGAAATAGGTTTTATGTTTAGCATAGTTCACCAAAGTGAGGATTCAGAGAGAAGAGGGGGGATTGTCCTAAAGGACGGCAAATACGAAATAATTAATGATTGTAAGATTGATACTGTTTACGATGAAAATCACTTTCAGAAAACCTTCAATGCTTGGGCAAAAACTGAAGAGGGAGAGTATGAAGTTCAAGGCAAGGTTTTATCTTTAATACCCCTTCGCAACAGAAGAAATACTCCAGAAGGAGAAAGTCTTGTTACAAGAATTACTGAAGGAATGACTGAGTATACCTACAATGGCATCGTGGGATATGGAATGTCAGAGTATCTCGATCAAGTAATAGACGGAAAACCTATTGGCCCATGAAGATAAGTGTTGTTGACCAATCTCCAATATTCTCCAATTCCAATGCAGACAATGCCATTGAAGATACCAGAGAGTTAGCTAAGTATTGCGATACTCTAGGATTAAATCGTTTTTGGTTAGCTGAACATCATGGCTCTAACTCTTTTGCAGGCTGTTCTCCTGAAATATTAATTCCTAGCCTAGCTGCCCAAACTGAAAAGATTAGAGTTGGTTCTGGAGGTGTAATGCTTATGCATTATAGTCCCTATAAAGTTGCCGAAAATTTCAGATTACTAGAATCCCTTTTTCCCAACAGGATTGATTTAGGTTTAGGCAGAGCACCTGGAAGTGATGCATATCAAGCCGGAGCATTAGCTTATGGCTCAAAGACTACTGGCCCTGAATTTTTTCCTACCAAAATGAATGACCTACAATCCTTTTTACAAGGAACAATGTCCACGACTAAATCTTTTGAATCTGTGAACGTTACTCCCGGGCTTGGAGAAATGCCGGAGGTTTGGTTACTTGTCTCCTCGAGACAAGGAGCTGAGTACGCTGCCCATTTTGGTTTACCCATGTCTTTGGCCTATTTTATTGATCCTTCTTGTATAGATTTAGCCGATGTGTACCGTGATAATTTTCAACCATCTGCATTTAGTGATAAACCAAGGATAAGTGTAGGTGTTTTCTCTGTTTGTGCTGATACAGATAAAGAGGCAGAAGAGCTTTCTCTAAGTGCAGCTGCGTGGAGACAGAATTCTCAGAAAGGTATATTCGGAGCTTTCCCTACTCTCGATGAGGCTAAAAAATCTGTCAATGGAAATTTACTAGAAACTAACGACAATAGAACCTTCGTGGGATCTCCTCAAACGGTCAGGCAGAAGCTAGAACCAATCTTAGAAAAAGTTGATCCTGAGGAACTGAAAATAATTACAATTTGTGAACCTTTCTCTGCAAGAGTAAGGTCTTATGACCTAATAAAACAATCTTTCGCTCTGAATTAGTCAAAACTGAATAAATGGAATTAATCAAATCTCGACTTCTTAGCGAAGGGAGTCCATGGCACATTGGGAGTTTGAGTGCTGTTTATCTTTCTCAAGGACTGTCAGGTGGAACACTTTTTGCCTTAACAACCTATCTTGTTTCAATAGGCGCATCAGTGGGAGATATATCTTTGTTGTTGTCTATAACAATGATTCCTTGGACTCTTAAGGTCTTTCTAGGCCCAATAATTGATTCTTTTACCTTGAATAGATTTGGTAGAAGGCGATTTTGGATACTGATAAGCCAAGTAGCTATGATGTTAGCTGTTTTACCTTTGGTTTTTATTGAAGTTGTAGAAGTAAATTTCATTCTAATCAGCCTTTTAACTATTCATAACTCTTTTGTGGCAATTTCAGATATATCAGTAGATGCTCTTGCAGCTGATAGCCTTAGAGAAGACCAAATGGCTAATGCCAATGGCTTTATGTGGGGAAGCAAGACTTTGGGTCGAGGCTTTGGAATGGCCATAGCTACGTCAATATTTTATGGTTATGGCGTAAATGCTGGTTTTATGTCACTGATTTTCTTAATGTCTCTAGCATTCCTTTTTCCTTTATTTTCAAAAGAACTATCACATAAAGCTGGCATGGAAGCAGAATCATACAAAAACAGACTTACTTTGAAGGAATTATTATCTGGGGTTAGTCAAAGCATGTTTAATTTGAGTGCCCTCGCAGCAATGACGTTTATGCTTTTTTCTAATATTGGATATGGAATTTTCGATGTTATTTATAATGAATTTTACATAGAGGAATTAGGGTGGTCTGGAGAGGACATCGGTTATTTAAGACCATTCGGTATGTGGCTTGGGGGCTTGATAGGCCTATCTGCAGGTATTCTCACAATGTACTTTAAACGCAGAAATTTATTACTGCTCTTCATCGTAGGCCAAGCACTTGTTTTTCTTTCGGCAAGTACATTCACTTCCGATACTTCAGATTTTGTAGCTTCTATGGCTATTATCGGAGTAGATGCAGTAGATGCAGGCTGGTCTGTTCTGATATTTTCCATTCTCATGGCTTTATGTACTTCAAATACTAGCGCTACAAACTTTGGTATCTTTATGGGCTTTGGAAATATATCTATGCTTATAGGAAATAATATAGCACCTATGGTTTTAGGCTCAGGAAACTATAGTTTTGCGTTCATTTTTGCTGCTGCAAGTTTAATTCCCTGTATTTTATGTGCGCATTATTTAACCAAAGAGAGTTAAAAAGTCCTTCTGTCGAATTTCACCAATAAATTTGGAAGAAGCAAAAAATTAATTAATAAGCCCGACGTAAAACAAATTACAGAGAACTTTGCAAAATCTTGGATTGGAATAAAAGTCACAAGATTTAATACGCTGAAGCCTAGCACAAGAACAACTGTCATGATAATGAGTGCAAAGCCAACTGTTTCAAAAGAATAGTTAATTGAATCTTCAACTGACCTTTCCATCTCCTTTCTTGCAAGTTCGTATTTACTGAGAAAGTGAACGGTAAAATCTACTATCACACCTAATGTACTACCCATTCCTACTGCAACCATGAATCCAACATCTCCAACAAATAAACCCCATAAACCAAAGCCCATACCTATAGGAAGAATGTTTGGGAAAATTGACAATACAGGTAACAAGTAAGATCTAAAAAATAGTCCAATGATTAGTGTGATTAACAAAATGCCTATAAATAAACCATATAAAAGAGAATTCACAATAGCTTCTACCATGTAAGTGAAAATAACCCTAAAAGAACTCGGTTCAGAAATTGTATTCTCTAATTTATTCTCTTTAAGATATCTTAATACCTCGTCATTAAATTCCTTGAATTCATTAGAACTCATGTCCTTCAGCGTTGCTGATATTTTTGTTGATTTTCTGTCTTGGCTTATTGAGCTATTTAAATCCAAACCCATGGGAAGAGACATCTCATAAAAAAATAAATATTGTGCTGATAAATCAGAATTATCAGGTATCTTTTTCCATTCTGGATCGTCTCCATGCATACTTTTATTTAAGCTTTTCATATTATTTGCAAGGGAAGTCACATGATTAACCTGTTCTCTTTCAGCTAGCCAGACAGAGAAATTATCTAAAATCTCTAAGAATTCAGGATCTGAAACTTGCCCTTCATCGTTAGTAGCTAAAAAATTAATGGGAAAAGTCACGCTTAGCTTCTCATCTAACCATAAGGTGTCTGAAGAAAAAGTAGTGAAGCCTTCATCGTACATTTGAGTAGGATTTTCATCTAATTCATTCAGAGGAATGCAGAGAAAAATTAAAAATGCAACAGAAGTTACTGAAAAAAGAAGTTTATTGCTGTTTCTGAGGATGAAAGAACCGATTGAGGCGGAGAATCTTGTTTGTTCTAAAACCTTTGAAGAAGTCTTTACTTCGAAGAAAGACACAATAGGTGCAATAAAGAAAATAGTAAATATAAAAGCAAACCCGATTCCAATAGCAACCGCATTGCCTAAATCTCTTAAGGGAGGGACTTCAATAAAATTTAAACAGAGAAAACCAATGCAAGTTGAGATAGTCGTAAGAAATAATGGCTGAATATTCATTTCAAGGCTCTTTTCCATGGAATCTCTTGAAGAGATGCCTTTAACTCTATTTTGAAAATATATGGAAAACAAATGAATACAATCTGCAAGAGCCAAAGTTATTATGAGAATGGGAATTGTTGTAACCATTTGATTCAGAGGGTTGCCTAGTAACCCAACTGAGCCAAATGTAGCAACAAGACTCATAAGAATGACCACGAAAGTAGCCAAAACTGCAATGTAGCTTCTGATCATGAGAAATACTATAAAAAAGATAAGCATCATCATGAGGGGCATCACTATAGGCATTTCTGCTTTTACGATCCTTGGGCTAATGTAGTCCATGTAGGGATTGCCTAAAAGTCTAATATCCAAATTCTTATTATTTTCTTTTATTGGCTTTACGAATTCTAATATGTAATCAATTATCTCAGTGTTCTGAGCCTCTTTATTGGGCCCCGGAGGATCAATTATGATGCTTACCACGGAGGTCTTTTTATCCTCAGAAATGAGTGATTTATATATGATTTCTTCACCTGACACTATATTCTCCCTCTTTGCTAAGAAGTCAGAGCTCTTCTCTTCAGCATCTTCTATGAAGGGCTCTACTATCAGATCATCTTTGATCGACTGCACATAAGAATAATTAGTAAGACTATCTATTCTGACTGAGTAGGGTATGGTCCAGGACTTTTGAGTTAGTTCTTCTATAACTTTTAAACTCTCCTTATTAAACAAAGTTTCTTCTTTAGAATGCACAGCGATTATCAAGTTATCAGTGGGGATAAACATATCGTCAATTTCGTTATATCTAAGAACGGCAGGATGACCTTCCGGGAAATAGGTTTCTAAATCAGGATTAAATGTTAATTTTGTTAATCCAGTTGAAAGTAAGAAAACTATAAGAGCAGTCAACCCTATAGAGAGATATCTATATTTGATTAATAATTTCGAAAAGTCCTTTGTATCAATAATTTTCATAACCTTATAAATAGTAAATAAACTCTGCCCTTAAAAAGTCATCTTCCTTAAAAGCTTGAAATAATTTTTTTTGACCATTATCTTCTTCAGTATCATCAAAATAAATTCCTTCTAGCGACAGCAAGCAACATTCTCCAATTCTCCTTGAAGCCTCAAGAAGGAAGCCCAACTCCTTTGACTTATCATTGAGAATGAATCCTGAGAGTATCTGAGAGTCATAGATATCATTAAAACTAAACCTAGTCCCAAGAACAAAAGGCGAACTTTCCAGTCTATCATCATGATTGAATTCGACTACCCAACCTAAATCAATCCTTGATTGAAGAACACCAACTTGCGTGTACTCCAATCCATAAGTTGCTGCTGTAAATCTTTCACCTTGTCCGGATCGAGAAATTACTTCTCCTTTGATTGCAAGGCTATCTAATAGATATTGAATCTCAAGCCCAGTCTGGTCTATGACTTCATATACAGGTACAAGCTCATTGATCTTATTAGCCGAGGGCAAAAATCTCGGTTCTCTTGAAGTGCCTGAAAAATGAGAAATTGCTATGTCAAAATCGTCATAGTAATTAGACCACCTGACAGCAAAGTCGGCTCTTTTATTTTTTGAAGATGATGAATAAAGTGAGCCCTTCTCGTTGATAGGTAAAGGCAACCTCAATCTTCCTTTCTTTCCAGAAAAATTCCTTTCTCGAAAACCTAGTAGAGTATAAATATCAAGAAGACCCCATTGTCTTTCTAATGAGATCTTGATCATAGGCTGACCAAGCTTTTCTTCTCCATCAAATCCTTCAGTAAAATCAGTTTGATTTATTATATCCACCCTGTGAGAAGTCTCAGTAACACCCCAGAATTCCTTACTTACTCCGTATTTGATTTCCTTATCTTCAAGAATATTTATCAAATAAAGCTCCTGAATATCATTTAAATTTCTTCCTGAATCTTCACTATCTTTTCTAAGTTTGACCTTGAAATGAAATATTCTATTGGAGTTATCTTGAAAAATTTCTGGGGAAAATGAAAAAGAAGTGTGGTTCTTTTTTTGCTCCTGCAGCCCTGCATTAAAAAAATACCTATTATCAAATGAAAGCTCGCCAATTATCTCACCTAGAATAAGCTGTGAAAATAAAATGGAAATCATTAAAAGGCTCTTAGGCATAAACTATCTTGATCTTTTCAAACTGTTTTGCGAAAAATCTCTATCAGTAAAACCACTTTTAAGTTTTACATCATCAAATATTAAAATGGATTTTTTACCATTCTGATGATTTATCATCTCAATTTCATGAGGCTGCCAAAAGAATCCTTCGTATTTTCTATAATCTTTGAATAACTGTGTCTTCAGGTGAAAAGATTTACGATCGAAATGATGTATCTTTTGAACGAGATAATTTTCTTTATCTATCCAAACTAACTGTTTTGTATATCCTGAATAGGGGTCTAAGGGCTTCCTCTCAATTACGTAACAGGGATTGTTAAGATAGATTTCCTCTTCTAAATACACGTATTCGTATTTCTCAACTTCTTGGAAAGAAAAGTCCTCAAATGAAAATTCACTCCCCAAAAACGGTCCAGATTTATTTTTTGAAGCAATCCTTTTAACTCTTTTTAGGGCCGGCAAATATAACCACTGATCATCCGCTTCAACTTTGTGAGCATAGGATAATATAGCAACACCTTTAACATCTCTCGGGCTTTCAAAAATCGCAATAGACTTATCGCCGTCAGTGGGAACTTCTAGTCTTTTAAATCTAAGTTTTCTTGTAACGACATCACCCCTTTTATTAATCAATTTCATTGTCATCGTAGAGGAGCTATCAATGAAGCCATCATTATTCTTATCACTGAGGATGGCAATTTCTAGACCTTTGTTAGCAGACAGATCACCCGTGATGCAGGCTAAAGTCATACTCATCGCAAGAACTATAAATTGTTTGTTCATTAAATTACTTAAAACTTTCATATACTAAATTCTCCATAAAGATTATTAATTACTTTTTTTGATCCTACGCTCAAATAAGGCTCAGAAGCCTTAATGAGTAGTCTCATTCCTCTTCGCACTAAAAATTCTTCATCTTTATCTGGGTATTTCTTGGATGAAAGGGCAAACCAGTTATCTGCTAGAAGAAAAATAATTTCACTTAATTCCTCAATCTCATTATCTTTAAAATCGAAGACACCAACCTCTCTTCCTATCAAAGCTTCTTCTTTTATCTTATTAAACCTCAATACTGTAAGATCATTTAACTTACTAGCTAGAGATCTGTCATTGGAAAAGTTGTTCACAAGATTATCCCTAAATAAATATCTAAAATCCCAGTTGAAATAGTATTGAGAAAAAAGCTTCTTTATTAGGATTTCAAGATCGATCCTATCTACTCTTTCGAGTTTAAGACTTATATTTTCTTTAAAGAGTTCGATATGCGACTCAACTAAATTCTTTTTTGATTTGAAGTGATACCAAAGATTTCCTTCACGCACATTGGAAGATGATGCTAGAAGAGAGGTGGTGACGCTGACATATCCCTTCTTATTGAATAACTCGAGACTCTTTTTTAGTAATTTATCTCTAGTAGAGTCAGAAAATAAACTTAAGGTTCTTTCGGATAGATCTTTCATTTAGGGTATTCACCCTAAATTATTAGGGTATTCACCCTAAAAGTCAAATGTAAATTTTGATGATTTAAGTTTCTTACTTTAAATAATTTTTTTGAATACTGGAGAAATCTAGATCAGCCAATCCTTGATCATTTAACTGCTCGTATAGTTTTTTTGCTAATTTGCCCATTGGCGTATCAGATTTGGACTGATCAGATAATTCTTCGGCAAGTCTAAGATCTTTGAGCATCAGCGCATTTAAGAAACCACCAATATAATTATTACTGGCGGGAACACCTTCCATGACTCCAGGGAAGGGATTGTACTTTTCAAGTGACCAGTTACCGCCAGAGCTATTCCTCATAATTTCTGACAGTGTCTCAGGATCTAGTCCGTTATTTACACCCATGGCTATAACTTCTGCTGTTCCGCTCATATGAATTGCCAAAAGCATGTTATTACATAACTTAGCTATTTGACCTGAACCAGGACCTCCGGCATAGAAAGTTTTATCTCCCATAATATCGAATAAAAAAGAAGCTTTTTCTAGGTCAGATTTTTTACCTCCTACAATAAATGTAAGTGTCCCCAATTCTGCTCCTTTAACTCCTCCGGACACAGGTGCATCCAAAACAGAAATTTCATTCAAAACCCCCTTTTCAGCGACTGTCTTAGCTAAACTAGGACTGATTGTTGAAGATTCTATAACTAGAACTTTTCTATCAAGCTTTTCAAGTATGTCTCCATCTATGAATACATCCTTCACAGCATCATCACTAGGAAGCATAGTAATTAATGCATCAACGTTCTCCAGAACGCCATCAGGATTGTCCTTTACATTCATCCCAAGCTTTTTAGCTACTTGCAAACTTTCTTTAGATATGTCGAAAGCATCTATTTCAATACCTGCTTTTAGGAGATTAGCTGCCATAGGAAGACCCATATTTCCTAGGCCTATAAAACCAACTTTTTTCATTTTTAAAGATCCTCCAAAGGATTCTGTTGCCAAGCTGGATCAGTATGTTTCTTTATCCAGTCAATGGGTACGCTTTCAATTGAATCATATCTCCATTTAGGACTATTATCTTTATCAATTATTAAAGCTCTAATTCCCTCTTTAAAATCACCAATACGTGTTACTTGAATAGCTAAATTCAGTTCAAATTTAAAAACCTCTTTCAGATCAAGTTTGGCGGAATTTAAACATTGATGCCAAATTAAATGAGCAGAGGAGGGACTACCTTTTTTTAAAGAATTTCTGCCTCTTACATACCAATCGTCATCGTTATGATTTGATAAAATGTTACTGCAAACTTTTTCAAGTTCTTGTTCATTAGTTAGTGCTTGAATCTCGTCTAGCTCTTTTTCAATTTTACTATCAGGTAAGTCTTTGACCTTATCAGCATAAAAGTTTTGCTTAACAAGGTAACCAATAAGGTCGATATTCTCCTGAAATTCGTCAAGCCAAATATTCTCAGTAATTTCTGATAGAAGATAATTTATATCCTCAGACTTTATGGAAGCATCTGTGAGATTGCAAAAAATTGTATCCTTAGCACTAAGCTGAGTGGCCGTGAGCATCATATATAAGCCAAGTCCATCAGGCAGTGCTTTTATAACAGATGTAAAACCAACATCAGGGAATAGGCCTACTCCTATTTCTGGCATCGCAAATCTAGTTCTCTCTGTTGATATCCTATAGCTACTTCCAAACATCAAACCTGCTCCACCTCCCATTACAATTCCATCCAGGATTGAGACGATTGGTTTAGAAAATTTGTGCATCTTGTAATCAAGTCTGTATTCCGATTCAAAAAATTTTTCTGCAAAGACGGGACCTTCGCTTGAGCACATTGACTCGTACAGCGCTCTAATATCTCCGCCAGCGCAGAATGCTTTTTCACCAGTTCCGCTAAAAATTACCATTTTTACTGATGGGTCAGCTTCCCATTCATCTAAAAGAATAGAGATCTTATTAACCATATTAAGAGTTAATGAGTTGAGTGTTTCCGGAGAATTGAGAGTGATATGACCAACTCTGGTGTTATTTTGACACTCTAGTAGTTCTACTAATAATTCATCATCAGGCATTTTTCCAATTAGGTTTCCTTTTATCTAAGAATGCCTCAACACCTTCTTTCTGATCTTTTGTGTCAAATAAATTTACAAATGGTTCTAGTTCTTCCTGATAGGGTTCATTTGAAAGGCGAGCTTTTTTAATTAAATCTTTGCATTTGGAAATACTTCCTGGACTTTGATTGGCAACATTCGATGCAATTTTCATCGAAATTTCAAGAGATTGACCATCTTCAACTTTTTCCTCTATTAAACCTATTTTCAGTGCCTGTTCGGGCTTAATTTGCTCTCCAGTTAAGATAATTCTTTTTGCCCAGCCTTCTCCAACTAATCTTGGGAGAACTTGGGTTCCTCCTCCGCAAGGCAACAAACCCACTTTTGGCTCAGGTAAGGCTAAAATTGCTTTCTCCTCAGCCACTCTTATATCGCAGGCCAACGCACATTCAAGTCCACCACCCATCGCATAGCCATTTATTGCTGCAATTGAAACCCCTCGGAAATTGCTGAGTGCTTCGAAGGCTTTAGAAAAAGCACTGCTCATTTTTTGAGCAGCATCTTTTCCACCTTCATGGAAAACCTTTAGGTCAGCTCCCGCAGAAAAAAACTTTTCTCCTTGTCCTGTAATAACTAGAGCAAAAATATCATCATCATTATTCAGGTTTTGAATAATTTCTTCCAATCCTGCGAGGCTCTCAAGATCCCAGGTATTTGCGCCTGGATTATCAATAGTTATTAGTGCCGTGTTATCTTTTTTTTCGAGTATTAATTTTTCAGTCATAATCTTTATTGAATTATTGAAGCAGCATCTTCCATTATGAGTCTTCGGCCAATTATCATTTTCATAATTTCATTTGTCCCTTCCAGTATTTGATGAACCCTTACATCTCTTACGTGTCTTTCAAGCGGGTATTCTTGAATATATCCATATCCTCCAAATATCTGTAAAGCTTCGTTGCACACATTAAAACCTACGTCGGTTGCAAATCCCTTTGCCATGGCAGAATAAACTGTAGCTTCTGAGTCATTTTTATCAATTTTGAAGGCTGCAAGCCTAGTCATTGTTCTTGCAGCTACGAGATTAGTTGCCATGTCTGCAATTTTGAATTGCATTGCTTGAAATTCCGAAATCTTCTTTCCAAACTGCTCTCTTTGGTTCATGTATTGTTGTGCCTCTTCAAGTGCAGCCTGAGCAGTTCCAATTGAACACGTTGCGATATTTATTCTTCCTCCGTCTAAACCTTGCATGGCTATTTTGAAACCATTACCCTCTTCACCAATCAAATATTTTTCGGGAAGTTCAACATCTGTAAGGGAAACTAACCTTGTCGGCTGATTTTTCCACCCCATCTTCGGCTCATTCTTTCCATACTCAATGCCAGGTAAGTCAGCTGGTACAAGGAAGCAAGAAATTCCTTTTGAACCAGAATCACCTGTTCTTGCCATGAGGATTAGACAATCAGTAGCTCCTGAGCCAGATATAAATGCTTTTGATCCATTCAAAATATAATTTCCGTTCTTTTTCTTTGCAGAAGTCCTTAGGGAGGCAGCATCAGATCCAGACCCGGGTTCGGTAAGACAGTAAGATGCCAGCTTTTTTCCTGAGCTAAGTTCTGGAAACCATTCCTCTTTTAATGTGTCCGATGCGAACTTACTGACCATCCAAATTGCCATATTGTGAATGGTCATAAATGCTGTAGTACTTGTGCAGCCTTGAGCCAGTTGTTCGAATACTATTGAGGCATCTAATCTGCCTAAGCCCATACCACCGAGATCATTGTCAACATAGAGGGAGAGAAATCCAAGCTCACCTGCTTTCGTTAGAGTATCTTTAGGAAAGTAAGCTTCTCTATCCCATTCTGCAGCGAAAGGCTTGAGTTCCTTTTCTGAAAACGATTTAGCCAAGTCTCTGTAATTCTTTTGGTCTGAATTTAAATCAAAATCCATATATCACTCCAAATTGATGGTTAAATTTTTTGAGCTCTTTTCGTCGTCTTCAAACCATCTTTCTGTAACGGTCTTTGTTTCAGTATAAAACCTAACTGCCTGTTTTCCGTAGGCATGTAAATCTCCGTAAAATGATTGCTTCCAACCTGTAAAAGAAAAGAATGGCATAGGAACAGGGATCGGAACATTTATTCCTACTTGACCAACCTCAATTTCATGTCTGTATTTTCTAGCAGCTTTTCCAGAAGCAGTGAATATAGAAGTACCATTTCCATATGGGTTAGCATTAATTAATTCTATTGCTTCATCGAGTGTTTCAACCTCTATGCACAATAAGACAGGGCCAAATATTTCAGTTTTATATATTTCAGAATCTGTTTTAACATTAGTAAAGAGTGTAGTTCCAACCCAGTTTCCGTTTGGAAAACCTTCGACTTCACATCTACTGCCGTCAATAAGGCATTTAGCTTCTTCTTTTCCCTTTTCTATCAATCTAATTACTCTTTCTTTAGCCTGTGGGCTAATTAAAGGGCCAAAGCCAGATTCTTCAGAATCCCAAGGACCAGGTTTGACCAACTGCATTTCTCTTTTCAAGTCTTCTATCCATTCTTTAGATGAACCAACGAAGACCGCAACACTTATAGCCATGCATCTTTGCCCAGCTGCCCCAATAGATGATCCAACAAGGTTATCTATCGTTTTTGCTTTATTAGCATCTGGCATTACCACCATATGATTTTTGGCACCTGCAAATGATTGAACCCTTTTCAAGTGCTCAGTTCCAGTTTTGTAAATATATTGACCAACAGATACTGAGCCTACGAATGATATAGCTTTTATGTCAGGATGTTTAAGAAGCTCATCCACTTGACTTTTGCCTCCGTGAATAATTTGCAAAACATTTTTTGGAGCTCCGGCCTCTAAAAATAGCTCAGCTAATTTATTTGCGGTCATAGGATCTTGCTCAGACGGTTTTAAAATGAAGGTATTTCCGCAAGCTATTGCCATTGGAAACATCCACAATGGAATCATTGCTGGAAAGTTAAAGGGAGTAATTCCAGCACAAACGCCTAGCGACTGAATATAGCTATAAGAGTCAATTTCACGGGCTACATTCTCTACAGTTTCTCCCATTAGCAGTGGGGTAATGTTTGCTGCTTGTTCAACAACTTCAATACCTCTCCAAACGTCTCCTTTTGCATCTTCCAATGTTTTACCATTTTCCTTACTTAGAATTTTTGCTATCTCTTCTTGATTTTTCTTCAGAAGGTCCTGATACCGCATCATAACTCTCGATCTTTCAGGCGGTGGTGTATCTCGCCACTCTAAAAAAGCTTCTTTAGCCGACTCTACAGCTAGATTTATTTCTTTTTCTGTAGCAAGTGGCACTTCGCAAAGCACTTCTTGAGTTGAAGGATCTAGAACTTCAAGCCAGTCCTTTGTTTCACTTTGAATAAACTTGCCATTTATAAAGAGTTCTAATTTCTTCGTCATAAAGTATTTCTTCTTAATTTAACTGAAGTATCTTACTATCTTTCTTACAAACTGAAATATTTAGAAGCAAATCGTGGAGAGGAAATATGCTTAAGACAAGAATCACTGATTTATTTGGAATAGAACATCCTGTAATACAGGGAGGTATGCAGTGGGTTGGTTATGCAGAATTAGTATCTGCTGTATCTAATGCTGGTGCATTGGGAATATTAACTGCCCTTACTCAGCCAACTCCTGAAGATCTTACAAAGGAGATTGCAAGAACAAGAGAAATGACGGATAAGCCCTTCGGAGTAAATTTGACGGTCTTACCAACGATAAATCCTCCGCCTTATGAGGAATATGCTCAAGCTATTGTCGGTTCTGGTGTAAAAATTGTGGAAACTGCAGGCAGAAGCCCAGAACCTTTTATGGAGTTATTTAAAGAATATGATGTGAAAGTAATTCACAAATGTACTTCCGTTAGGCATGCATTAAAAGCTCAGTCGGTTGGAGTAAGTGCGATAACGATTGACGGATTTGAGTGCGCGGGTCATCCAGGTGAAGATGATATTCCTTCTTTGGTACTGCTTCCCCAAGCTGCAGAAGCTTTGGATGTTCCTGTAGCTGGTTGTGGTGGTTTCAGTGATGCAAAAAGTATGGTGGCTGCCCTAGCTCTTGGAGGAGAAGCAATTGTTATGGGTACTAGATTTATGGCAACAAAAGAAGCTGGTATTCATCAAAACGTAAAAGAAAAAATGACTGAAGCTGATGAGCTATCTACTAACTTGATGTTCAGAACAATGCATAACACAGCTAGAGTTTTTAAAAATTCAGTTTCAGATCAAGTTGTTGAAATTGAATCTTCTGGTTCAGCTACTTTTGAAGATGTTAAAGATTTAGTAGCAGGACAAAGAGGAAGGAAAGTTTTTGAAGAGGGTGATTTGGAACATGGTATTTGGTCCGCGGGAATATCTGTGGCAAGAGTAAAAGATGTGCCAAGTTGTAAGGAGATGGTCTCAAGGCTTGTATCAGAGGCCGAAGCCATAATTGATGGGAGACTGCAATCAGTAAAAGCTTAAGGAAAATCTATGGAAGACGTAAAAGTATATATGGTTGTTAATTTAGAGATAGAGGATAAAGAAACATACTTAAAATACGAGAAAGGATTTTTTCCTATTCTTAAAAGACACGG
>Ga0209433_10000256_pt1 | contig 16592 bp, 19 predicted proteins | sample METZYME_5_50m_FD_187552 | JGI IMG/M metagenome (GOLD analysis project Ga0209433, IMG submission 187552) | Marine microbial communities from oxygen minimum zone in mesopelagic equatorial Pacific - METZYME_5_50m (SPAdes) (version 2) | ecosystem: Environmental > Aquatic > Marine > Oceanic | place...
TCCATATGCAAGTTTCTTTAGCCCATCAAAACGTTTCATGGGAGGATGTTCTAAAAGTTTTGATTAAAAGAAGAGGCGGACCTAGAAGAAATCAATAGCAAATAAAAAAATCCTTATATTATTTATCTACTTATAAATAATTTTATTGGGTAGAAAGACAAAGTATTAAATTCATTAAAAAAGTCTTGAAAGAGAGAAAAACAAATCAACTGATTTTCTTAAATCTTTGGTAATTTATCGTTTCTCTAAAATTAGGGATAGTGCTCGAAGATAATTATTCGACATTAAAAAATCTTCAAAGAGATTTATGGAGCCAAGAGACTACTTTTAAATATCAATGATATCAGTGGTTCTTGAGATATTTGAATTAAAAAAAATAATTTATTTAAATGCATTCTAAAGGACCCAAGTAAAAAATATACAAAACTTCTTTTAATTTTATTGACCTAGTGAAGGCATCAAAAATAGATAAAGCATAAATAATAAATTCCGAACACTTTATTACGCATATTGAAAGTAAACAATTTCTCTCTAGGTTGATAATACAAGGAGGATTAAATCGTGAGTTCATTAAGCGACTTTCTTGGAGAAATAGGAAGACATGAATTGCTCACTCCAGAGCAAGAGCTCACAATGGGTAGGAAAGTGCAAGCGATGGTTGCACTCAATGAACGCTGCCAACAAGCTGGAGGTAATGGGCCTGAGTGCGAATATTCAAGTGAAGAGAGAAAAAAACTTAAAGCAGGTGAACGTGCCAAGAATCAGATGATAACTGCAAATCTGAGGCTAGTTGTCAATTTAGCCAAGCGCTATCAAGGTAAAGGTCTTGACCTTCTTGATTTGATTCAAGAGGGTACATTAGGGTTAACAAGAGCTGTTGAGAAATACGATCCAAAAAGAGGGCATCGATTTTCTACTTACGCTTACTGGTGGATTAGGCAAGGATTAAATAGAGCACTATCAACACAAAGTAGAACCATAAGAATCCCTGTGAATATAAATGAAAAGCTAACAAAACTTCGTGCTGCCAAGTCTCGACTAATGCAAGAACTTGGGGTTCATCCCTCAACCAACCAAATAGCAAAACAAATGAATATTCCTTTAGAGGAAGTCGAAGAATTGCTTGGATGCGAATTGAGAAGTATCACAGTAAGCTTGCAAGGAGCAGTCAAATCAAAAGCAGATCCTTCAGAGCTTGTAGATATTCTGCCAAGCGAAGAAGTTCCTCCTATGGAACTAGCCGAATTAGCAGAAAGAAGTGCCTCAGCTTGGTCATTATTAGATAAATCAAATCTCACACCCAAGGAGAGAACGATACTAAGTCTTCGATTTGGCCTGGATGGTTCGAATGAATGGAGGACTTTAGCTGAGGTTGCTAGACAAATGAATTGCAGCAGGGAATATTGCAGACAAGTAGTTCAACGTGCATTAAGGAAATTGAGAAAAACTGGGATTCAAAGTGGGCTTTTAGAGAAAACTATTTAATTATGGTTAGTTCAAGAAACTCAAATAAAGAAGTCTTCGAAGCGGAAGTACTTGAAAGCTCTGTTATCGACGAGGGGGTACTTAAAAAGATCTTATTAAGGGCAGGCAGAGTAATTGCACAGCCTGCTTTAGAAGGATTGGAACTCATTATGGATAATTCAACTCCTCCTCAGGTGAGGATATCAATCGTGGGAGCACTTACTTATTTAATTGTCCCGGTTGATTTAATTCCTGACTTTATTCCTGCCTCAGGTTTTAGCGATGATCTTGTCGCCCTAACCGCTGTAATTAGTCTTTGGCGACATCACATTACCCCAGAAATAAAACTCAGAGCAAAATCTAAGCTGGATAAATTGTTTCCTTTATGAGCAAAGAGCGCTGGTCAAAAGATATCGAAGAAGATCTGATCCTTCTTATCAAAGATTGGTTGAAGCAGACTGGAAGAACACAATCAGAACTTTGCCAAACTCTTAATCTTCCCTCAGCAAGAATGCCAACTTTAATTGAATCTCTAAAAAAAGATTTCAACTCTGGTGGAATTCCAAAAATTGCTAATCGACTTTGCGAAGTTCAAGAGTTATGGACAAATGGTGGAGCGGATCAAACAAAGAAGAGCTTTGAATTAAATTCCTCTGGACAACTTGATCTTCTAGACGAAATTTGTGAGGATCTTTCAAAAATTAATTTCAATTCATAAGATTAATAAAACTTTGAAAAAGAATTTGACTTTTTTTTTCATAAAATTAATAATTTTTTTTCTTATAAGTGTTTGTTGTACATTTTTTTATTTAAGTTTGCCTAAAGAGCTCAATGCTATTGAAGCAAATCTAGGCGAAAATCTTTTTAAACAAAACTGTTCTGGATGTCACATTAATGGCGGAAATATAATCAGAAGGTCAAAGAATTTGAAGATTTCATCATTAAAGCGTAATGGGATTGACAATCCAGAAGCCATCGCAAAAATAGCAAGACAAGGAGTAGGAATAATGAGTGGTTATGAAGATGAACTTAGAGATAATGGTGATATAATTGTAGCCAATTGGGTCTGGGAGCAGGCTCAAAAAGCTTGGACCCAGGAGTAAATTTCGAAATCAGTCCATATTCCCTTTTTCCAGTAAATGTCATCTTTGATAAGACTTCTAACATATTCAATATCCTCAGATTTAAATATCCCAAAAACATATCTATTACATTTTGTAGGTCCTAAGGTTATTAATATACCTTTTTCTTTAAGCAATGAGAGTCTATGAAGATGCTCCTCCCTAAAAGGTGTTCTCTTTATTAGAGCATCTTCACAGTAAGACCCCCAAAGGACAAATTTATCCATAGTTTTCAAGTTAAATTAAGAAACTATTACTCAAGATAAAACATAGAAAAGAATTCAATATTCAGCTTAATCTAATGCTATTTAAAAAAATATTAATTAGTTGCGGCTCTAAGTTCTTTACAAAAAGAACCAGCTTCTTCGACTTTCATTTCGATCGAGGCATTAGCAATTCTTTTAACCAAAGCACTACCAACAATCGCGCCATCAGCGCCCCATTCTCTGACTTGTTCAATATGTTTTACCTCCGAAATACCAAAGCCAACAGCAATTGGACTAGATGAAGAATCTTTTAGTTGTTGCACAAGAGATTCGACATTATTTTCCAGAGAAGACCTTTCTCCAGTTACCCCAGTAACACTTACAAGATAAGTAAATCCATTAGAAGTCTCTGCAATCTTTTTCATACGTTCCTTAGGTGTAGTAGGAGCAACAAGTAAAACCAAATCAATTTCCTTAGATTCAGCTATATCAGAAAGTTTTTCTGCTTCCTCTAAAGGAAGGTCTGGTACGACAAGTCCTGAAACACCTACTTTCGAAGCTTGCATGCAAAATTCTTCCAGACCTTTATTAATAAGTGGATTTGAGTATGTAAATAATATTATTGGTATTGTCAATTGTTCTCTCAATTCAGACAACATTTTAAAAACCCTGTCAGGAGAAGTTCCTGCAGAGAGAGCGCGAGAGGCGGCTAATTGAATAATAGGTCCATCTGCTAAAGGATCACTGTATGGAATTCCCAGTTCAATCATGTCAGCGCCATTTGCCTGAAGTTCTAACAAAATCTTTGCTGTAGTTTCCAAATCCGGGTCACCTGCCATTAGGAAAGGCATTAGTGCAATTCTTTTCTCCTTTTTTATTTTGGAAAAAGACCTACTGATATTTGTACTTTTCAATGTTCTAAGCCTTGGGTATCTATCTTTTTTATCATTTTTGTATCCCTAAGAGTAAAAATTTATTGAGATTTAGTAATTGAAACTTAAGTTTGTTCAATACTTTCTTCCTCAACGGTTTTTAGTAATTCAATTTTTTCATCATCTGTCATCGCCTCAAACTTTGCTCTAATTTTTTCATCAGTCAATTTTTCATAAGCCTTTCTGTATCTTTTACGTTGCTCCATAAAAGTCATATTCCCAGAAAAAACCCTGAAAAGATAAGAAGCTGTCCATGCAAGAACAATTAAAATTAATATTGACTGTGCTGCAATACCTGCTGATATAGATTCAAATCCAAAGAACTGAAAGACTTCATATCCCAAGCCTCCTAAAACAAAAACAATAAAACCTATTTGAAAAACCTGTATTCTTGTCAAAGCTCAAGACTCCTCTTTTCCATTCATTCTTAAATTAAGAAACGGTGCAAACAAAACCATTCCAGGGAAGAAAAGAAATACAAGTCCATATATGAAAAGGCGCTCTAACTTTCCCATAACATTCCAACGATTATTCATCCAATAAAAAAGAAATAAAGGAACGACAAATAAATACATTCCCGCCAATACCACATAAGCAGATAAAGTGATTATCGGATTAACAGCAACTATCAATTCAAAAGGGATTAAACACACAATCAAGATGCAAACATCATGGGAGTGGGGGGACTTGAACCCCCACGGCCAAAAAGCGGCCAACAGATTTTAAGTCTGGTGCGTCTACCAATTCCGCCACACTCCCCAGTGATAGCAAGGGCTATCTCAACGCCAGAATTATAACTCTAAGCCATTCACATATTAGCGTAAACGTATGTGCTTAAATCAGTACTCTTAAGAATATCTAGAGTCCAAAAATTATTGAAAAATCATTCACCTATCTTGCGAAGCATCCTCTATTGCCCAGCCAAGAGTTTCTCCTGAATGAAATGGTTTTACAAAATCATTAGGATCACCATCTAATCCAACGTCAATCATTTGAGGTACGGAAATATCTTTTTTAACTAAAGTTATTCTCTCGGTGTTTAAAGGTAATCCATAAAAAGTTGCTCCATTAATACTTGAAAAAGCTTCAAACCTATCTAGGGCATTTTCTTCTTCAAAAACTTTTAAATAGCTTGCCAAAGCGAAAGGAGCATTAAAAATTCCTGCACATCCACATGAGCTTTCCTTAAACCTACGGGTATGCGGTGCTGAATCAGTTCCAAGGAAAAAGCAAGGCTTACCGCTAGTGGCCGCTTGTCTTAGTGCAATACGATGAACTTCACGTTTCGCTGTGGGTAAGCAATAAAAATCACTCCTTAAACCACCGTTGAACATTGCATTTCGATTGATATGTAGATGATGAGGTGTGATTGTTGCGGCTATATCAAAATCACTGTTTTCTACAAAGTCAATTGCATCTATGGTCGTTATGTGTTCTAAAACCACTTTAAGTGATTGAAATCTTCGTAATAATGGTTTAAGATGAATCTCAATAAAAACAGCTTCTCTGTCAAACACGTCAATATTGAAATCAGTCACTTCTCCATGAATCAATAACGGCATACCAATTCTTTCCATCGTCTCAAATAAATTGTCGATCTTACTTATATCTGTAACCCCATAAGAAGAATTAGTTGTCGCATTAGCTGGATAGAGCTTTGCTCCATGGAAGACACCTTCTCTAAAGCCTCTCTCCAAGACCTCCGGAGGCATATCATCTGTGAGATATGCTGTCATTAATGGTGTAAAAGAGACACCTTCAGGGATAAACTGGATAATTCTTTTTTTATACTCTTGTGCTTGATTTAAGGTAGTTATTGGCGGATCAAGATTAGGCATGATGATTGCACGGCAAAATACATCTGCTGTATGACTTAAAACACCCTTAAGAATCTTTCCATCTCTCAAATGCAGATGCCAATCATCGGGCTTTAATAATGAGATTTGATTAACAGAAGCAATCACAGGATTAAAGCTTTTTCAATATATATCTTATGCAACCTTGATCTATAAGTCTTCAAGTTTCAATAAATGGCTAAGATATTAGGATAATACTAAATGGAAATAATATAAATTAATTCACTAATTTAGTTTCTAAATAAATCACTCAATTATGCCATCAATATTATTGTCATTTTTAGAGCTTATTTCTGGGATACTTTTACTTTTTAGCGGTGGGGAGTTCTTTATTCAAGGATCTGTAGCTTTAGCCTTAATCCTTGGGATCCCTCAACTAGTTATTGGTTTAACAATAGTATCTCTCGGAACAAGTGCACCTGAACTATTTGTGAGTGTTAACTCCTCCCTCTCTGGATCAGATAGTCTTGCTTTGAGCAACATTGTTGGCAGCAATATTTTCAATGTAATGGTAGTTCTCGGAGGAAGTGCACTTTTACGACCTTTAAGAGTTGAAAGTCGTCTTGTAAGGAGAGACATTCCTCTTCTTTTGGCAGTATCAACTGCTGTTTGGGGGATGGCATCGTCAGGGCTGATAACTTGGCAATTTGGAGTAGCTTTGATAGTTGCGCTGACAATAAATACCATTTGGGAAATTCGCACAGCAGGGGAGGAACCTCAAAAAACCCAAGAAGCAGAGCCAGAAATCAATATAGAAAAAGACTCAACAAGTTTGTTGAATGCAGGCCTGAAATTATTAGGTGGTATTTCCTTGCTAACTCTTGGATCGCGACTATTAATAGAGGGTGCATCTACAATTGCAGGATTATTAGGAGTAAGTGAAGCTATAATTGGGTTAACCATAGTTTCGCTAGGGACCTCTTTACCTGAGCTAATCACATCATTAGTTGCCGCGATTCGTGGTCAAACTGATCTGGCAATAGGTAACGTAATTGGAAGTTGTTTGTTAAATCAATTACTTGTTTTAGGTAGCTGCTCAGTATTATCTGGGGCAAGTGGTTTAGTTGTCGAGAGCTTATTAATAACGAAGGATATTCCTATTATGGTAATTACTACACTTGCATGCATGCCAATATTTTGGACAAAAGGGATCATAAGTAGAGGAGAAGGTGGCGTTTTATTAGGATTTTATATGCTTTATATTGCAGATAAATTAATACCTCTAACCCTGCCAACTTTACATTCGGCATTCAAAGAATTAGTTTTTATAACAATATCATTATCAATAATAATAATTATATATAAGACAATTACTTATTGGTTAAGACTAAAAAAAAATTCTAAAACTAATAAATTCTTATAAATCATCTCATTGTCACAAATTCCTCAGCTATTGTAGGATGCAATGCCATTGTATTGTCAAAATCAGATTTTTCAGCTCCTAGCATTAGCGAAATTGATGCCATCTGAATAATCTCAGATGCGTTGTCCCCAATCATATGACATCCTAAAACTTTATTATTATTTTTATCAACTATAAGTTTTAAAATACATTTGGAGCTAGTTTTTGGCAATGATTTAGATAAGGGCCTAAATATTGATCTATAGACTTTAATGTTATCTTTGCCAATCGTTTGGATAGCTTTCTCCTCAGTTGAACCCACAGAGGCTATTTCAGGCTGACTAAATACAGCATAAGGAACAAAATCATAATTAACTCTCTGATCTGATTCGCCATAAGTTCTATCAGCGAACTTTCTACCTTCGTCAATTGCGACAGGTGTCAAGTTGATCCTGTCAGTGACATCCCCAATAGCAAAGATATTAGGAATATTAGTTTTACTTTCATCATCAACTTTGATTTTATTTCCAAGAATTTCTATGCCAGCTTTTTCTAACTTCAACCCCTCTAAAAATGGCTCTCTACCAGTAGCGAAAAGCAATCCTTCCGAGTCAAACTCTTTACCTGTATTTGTTTTGATAATTAGAGATCCAGGAGTTCCTTGTAGTGAAGAAATATTCTGACCAAAGTTTATCTCAACTCCTTTATTTCTCATTGCCTCGGTTAATGCTGAAGAAAGTTCAAAGTCAAATCCTCTTAAGATCCGATCACCTCTTACTAACTGAGTAACCTCAACACCTAAACCGTGCAAAATACATGCAAATTCGCAAGCAATATAGCCTGCACCAACAATTGTAATTTTATTAGGAAAGCTTTTAAGAAGAAACATATCATCACTTGTCCAACCTAAAGATGCCCCCTTGATACTTGGTCTTTTAGGTCTGCCTCCTACTGCAATCAAAATTGTTCTTCCATAAAGTTCATTTAAAGTTTCACCATTTATTCGATTTTTAATTGCGATACAATTTGAATCTTTAAACTCACCCCAACCTTTAAACAGCTCAACATTAGCCTTACTTAGAAAATTCTCGTGTAATTCATTTAGCCTTTGCACTTCCTTTCTAACATTAGCTAATAAAGTCTCTGACTTTATCTTTAAATTATCAAAATCAAAACCATAAGATTGTGCAGATAAAAAACTCTCCATAAGAGAAGAGCCACAAACTAATAATTTTTTAGGAACACAACCTCTTATTACACACGTTCCTCCGACAAGATCACCCTCAACGATCGCTACAGATGCCCCATAACTAGCTGCTTTCTTTGCAGCAGCCAAACCACCGGATCCGGCACCAATGACAATTAAATCAAAAGACTTTTTCAATTTTGCAACCTAGTATTATTTTCCTATTCTCGTTGAAATAAATGAATCCAACCAGAAATGCAATGAGTTGGGAAGAATTAGCAATATATGCAGCAGATCCCATTGATCAAATCAATGGGTTAAACAACCCATATTCCTCACTTCGTCTTTTCAATAAAAATGAGTCTGAGGCAATTGTTACTCTTTACAGAGACAATCATGCTTGGTGTCCTTATTGCCAAAAAGTTTGGATTTGGTTAGAGCTTAAAAAAATTCCTTACCGGATTAAAAAAGTCACAATGCGTTGCTATGGAGAAAAAGAAAGATGGTATTTAAAAAAAGTGCCCTCAGGAATGCTCCCTGCAATAGAAATTGAAAATCATGTAATAACAGAAAGTGATGAGATCCTATTTGTGTTAGAACAAATTTATGGTCCTTTAGGTCAATCTCTAAATGAGAAAAAAGTCTTGGGATATAGGAGACTTGAGAGAGAACTATTCTCATCATGGTGTAACTGGTTATGTCGCAACTCTCTTTTCCAAGCCCAAGAAGAACAAAAGAAAGAGAATTTCAAAAATGTTGCAAAAAAATTTGAAACCGAATTACAAAAAAATAATTCAGGATGGCTAACACCAATCTCAACAGAGAATGGTGAGAAAGCTGGATCAGCAGATGTGATTTTTATTCCATATGTTGAAAGAATGAATGCCTCATTGGCTTACTACAAAGGATATTCACTGAGAGAAGAGCACCCTTTTATAAATAAATGGCTTAAGAATCTTGAAAAACTTGAGGAATACAGAGGAACTCAAGGAGACTTTCATACTCATGCTCATGATTTACCTCCTCAAATGGGAGGTTGCTTTACTTATTCAAATGCAAACCAACAATTATTTGTCCAAAAGATTGATACGGGTGCTGGATTAGGAGAATTAGAACTAGTAGATTTCAAAGTTGAACAAAACTCGGAACAACAATTTGAAGCATTAGCTTTAGAAAGAGTTATCAAACATAAAGATAGAATCATTGCTGTTAGCCCAATGAAAAATAAATTATTTGATCAACCATTAAGAGCGGCCTTAACTTTTATGATCACAAAAGAGAATTGCCGTCCAGAGAAGAATAGTGCATCTGCTTTACGTTACCTTCGAGATAGAATTTCAGTACCAAGAGATATGCCCTTATTGTCAGGAAGATTATTTAGGCAAGCTCTTGAATGCACCGCAAATATTGATGGTAGTGATTCAGGACCTGCAATACCTATAAGAGATAGGCTAGATCAAAATCCTATACAGTTTAATTAAAAATCTAAATTTAACGACGTTTTCTGGAATCAATCTGAAGAAGATCCTTTACTTTTTGAACTTGACTTGCCAACTGTGGCTCACTTGATAATTTTTTTTCTACTTGTTCAATGGCATACATAACGGTTGTATGATCTTTTCCCCCAAAAGATTCACCAATACGCGGAAGGCTTAAATTAGTTCCATGGCGCATTAAATACATACCTACCTGTCTTGCCTGACTAACAGGCCTACGTCTACTTGGGCTACGCATTTCCTCCTCAGTAACTCCAAAAACCTCAGCTACTTTTTCGAGTACTTGTTTTGGCTTGACTTCTACTCCTTGTCCAGTAGGGTCAAGCATAGGTGCTACTGATTCCACAGTCATTGGCAAACCAGTTATAGAAGCAAATGCAACAGCACGAGTAAAAGCTCCCTCTAGCTCTCTAATATTTGAAGTGAATCGTCCAGCTATAAACTGAATCAAATCTCTTGGTAAACGCATTCTTTCATGCTCAGCTTTTTTTTGCAGTATTGCCATCCTCGTCTCCAAATCGGGAGCTTGGATATCAGCGATTAGTCCCATTGAGAATCTTGAAATCAATCGTTCTTGCAATCGAGGTATTTGACTTGGAGGTCTATCACTTGTAAGCACAATTTGCCTACCTGCCTCGTGCAAGGCATTAAAAGTATGAAAGAATTCTTCCTGCGTATATTCTTTACCCTCAATAAATTGAATATCGTCAACCAATATTAAATCAGCCTCTCTATATCTATTTCTGAAAGCTTGCATTCCATCCTTTCTGATCGCAACGATTAAATCATTTGTAAAGGTCTCAGTAGAAACATATGCAACTTTTGCACCTGGATCGATTTCCAATCTGTAATGGCCAATAGATTGCATTAGATGAGTCTTACCTAGCCCCACTCCTCCGCAAATAAATAGTGGATTAAACTCTCGGCCAGGGGCCTCAGCTACTGCCATTGCAGCAGCATGGGCCATCCGACTATTAGGACCTACTACAAATCTATTAAAAACATATCGAAGATTCAAACCCGGTAAGATTTTTTTTATTGGGGTTTGCTTCGATTTAACATCTAAATTCTCATGAGCGACAATAGAATTATTTTCTAGATTTGAAAAAGTCTTTTTTTTATTGCTTTTATTAGATGAAAATTCGTCCTTAACTTTTATAAAAACTTTAACTTCATGGCCAAAAATTTCTGATGCAATCTCTTCAATTGTATGAGAGTAATTTTTCCTTAACCAATCGCTTGAAAAGCTATTTGGAGCTAGCAAAGTCAAACAGCCATCTTTGAAATCAAAGAATTCAGCAGGACGTATCCATGTTTCGTATGAAGGCTTACTTAAATTCTCTTGCAGTAATTGCTGCACCTTCGTCCATAGCTCATTGCGAGTTGGCACATGCATTACCTAATGGATTAAAAGTGTAGCTAAAAACTTTAATCAGTCATTCTTAAATTTGGGAATCCAGTTGTAAGGTTTGAATCTCAGAAGTTCAAAAAGGAGCTATCGCTATGGATTAGCAAAATGATTTCAAGAATATGTTTATTTTTTACTCCACAAAATTTAATCAGATGCAATGAATAGTAACTTAAACTCCAAAACATCAAATATTCTGAAATTAATAACTATGGATCCAATTGCAAGTAAGCAACATAACGCGAAAAAACTTAATAAACCAACTATAATATTAATGACTAGATGGCACGCAACACATAGATGCAAAAGTCGTTTATCAAGGGATATAGGAGCACTTAAAGCTGCAAAAATCCAAGAGAAATTAACAAATCATACAATTAATGTAGCCAGAGAAATTCAAAAAGAAGGGCTCGCAGACATTAAAGTTGCCATCGATGGAATAGGTAGTAATGCTGCAAAGAAATGGGCACAAATTAATAAAGTAAAAACAATTGTGATTCAAGGACCAGGAAGTCTAGGAACAAAAATGAAAAGACAGTTTTTAAAGACTCATTCTGAAAAAACTCTTCCTCAACAAATTCAAAATCCCATCTTACTTATAGGAACTGATTTGCCATCGATATCACGTTTTGAATTAAATCAAGCAATAGAAATACTTAATAAGAAAGAAATGGTTTTAGGGCCCTCAAATGACGGAGGATATTGGCTTATTGGACTTTCTAGTAAACTTTTATATCCTTTATGTACCTGGCCGTTTTCTGGTATAAGTTGGGGAACAAGTAAAGTCCTTAAAGAAACAATTCAACTAGCGTCAGCGAATCGAATAGATTACCAACTTCTTCAAACCAAAAATGATCTGGATCATATTAGTGATTTATCACCATGGATAGATTACAAAAGTTTTCGAATCTCAGCATCATCATACCAACTTTAAATGAAGCTAGTCACATCCCACTTTTGCTCGCTGATTTAAATGCTTGGCCATATAATTTTGAATTGTTCATAGTTGATGGAGGAAGTATAGATTTAACTATTTCAATCGCACAAATACATGGAGTAAACGTTATTAGAACTCCCAAAGCAAATAGAGGCTATCAATTAAAAACCGGAGCTTCAAATGCAAGGGGAGATTGGCTTTTATTTCTACATGCTGATAGCAGGCTAGGTCCAAATTGGGTAAAAAATATATTTAATATAATACAAACGAAAAAATCAGAAGATTACGCATGGTATTTTGACTTTAAAATAAAAAGGAAAAAACTAGAATTTAGGGTTTTAGAAATAGCGGTAGCACTAAGAAGTTTATTCCTACAAAGACCTTATGGCGACCAAGGCTTACTTATTCATAAAGATCTTTATTATAATTCAGGAGGCTACTCTTCATTAAAAATAATGGAAGATGTCGACTTAATAACAAGAGTTACTAAAAAAACTAAGGTAAAGCGTATTAAAGAAAGTATTTATACAGACGATATAAAGTGGTCTAACTCAAATATAATTAAACGTGCATTTGAAAACGCAAAATTAAGAAAAAGGTGGAGGGAGGGGGAGAACATAGATGACTTATCAAGAGAATACTATTTATAATTTAATGACATTAATGTCATTAATCAATTTGAATACCAAAAAGCACATTTATTACCTTTTGGTTCTAAATTCCAACCTTGCCTTTTATAAAAAGAAATTACATCTGAATCTGCAAATAGAGTCACTCTACTAATACCTTCTCTTTTTAAACTCTTCATTAAATATGCCATAAGTTGCTTACCTAACCCATAACCTTGATAGACAGGATTAATAGCCACATCCCATATTGTTGCGTCGATAACTCCGTCACCAGTACATCTTGCAAATCCAATCAATCTTGGAAATTTAGGATCATGTTGCCATAGACCTATTGTAAGCAAGCTATTGTCAAGAGCTCTTTTAACTCTCCTTAATGGTCTTCTTCCCCAACCAACTGCCTGAAGAAGTTGTTCAAGCTCAATCAAATCAAACGATTTTGATTGACTAAAAACAAATAAGGAAGAAATATTTTGATTAAAATATTGAAAAGCTTGTTTTCCATATAAATTTTTTAAAGTTTCATCTGGGAGAATATTATGATTTCTCCACCCTGGCATACCTAGTTTTGTAGATCCAAAATTAATCATAAATCAATAATAATTATATTGTTGTGAGTCCTTTTTCTTGCAAATTTGATAACTGTGAATAAAGTCCGCCTAAAGCTCTCAGCTCTTGATGAGTGCCTTGCTCAATTAGAACTCCATTTTTCATCACAATGATTCTATCGGAAGCTTCTATTGTTGCTAATCTATGGGCAATCACAAGCGCAGTCCTTTTTTCTAGCAATCTATCAAGATCTCTTTGCAAAGTTGCCTCAGTTGATGGATCCATAAAAGCTGTCGCTTCATCCATGATTAATACTTTTGGATCTCTTATCGCAACTCGAGCAACAGATAAAAGCTGTCTCTCACCTGAAGAAAGATTTCCACCTCTTTCTCTAATATAAGTGTCGAGCCCATTAGGCAACTTTCTCAATAAATTATCAAGACCTAACTCACTACATATCTCTTTTAATCGTTGATTATCTATTGAAGAATCTAAACGTAGATTCTCTGCAACATTTCCGCTAAAGAGGAAAGTATCTTGAAGAACAACTCCAAGTTGTTTCCTTAATGAATCGATGGGTATATTTTTTATATTTTGACCATCAATATATATATTTCCCTCTTGAGGTTCATAAAGTCTACATAATAATCTAATCAAAGTAGTCTTCCCTGAGCCAGTTGGACCTACAAGAGCAACATGCTCACCTGGTTTAATTCTAAAACTTAAATTATTTATTATTGGTTCATCTTCTCTATAATAAAAACTTACATTTTCAAATAAAACTTCTCCAAAAACAGTTTTGCTTGTATTTATTAATTTTTTATTTTTTGCTTTAATATTAACTTGATCAAAAATCTCTATTTTTTTGTCAAGCAGTTCACTAATTCTTTCAACTGCTGTTAAACCTCCCTGTATTTGGGTAAATCTTTCTGCTAACTGTCTAAGAGGTTCAAATAGTCTTTGTGAATAAAGAATAAATGTAGTGAGAGTTCCTAATCCCATAGCGCCTGATGTAACCATATAACCACCTAGAGATATAACTAAAGCAACTGCAGCTAATGAGACCCATTCGATAAACGCAGAAATACTACTGTCGTAAAAGATTGTGCCATTTACAGCATTTTTATAATTAGTTCCTGTTTTGAAAAAATTCTTACCATTTAACGTTTGTCTTCTGAACATTTGAACAACTTCTAGACCTTGAAGGTTTTCCTGAAAATTTGCATTCAATTGAGAAAGTTCTTCTCTTACTTTATAATTTTGTATTCGGTATCGTTTTTGTAGCCAAAGGATAAATAAAGTAACAGGTATTTGAATAATCAAAAGAAGAAAACCTAACCTCCAATCAATTAAAATCATGGTTATTGATATAACTATAAGACTTACAAAATCAGCCAAAACCCCAACAGCCCCACTACCAAAAACTTCTGACAAAGCATCAACATCACTGGTAAGTCTTGTTAATAATTTACCAACAGGCATTTTGTCATGAAAACGCAATGACAATGACATCGAATGTGAAAACAAATCATTCCTGATACGAGCAGTCATTCGCTGCCCTACTGCCTGAATATTGTATGACTGAAAACCTTGTAATCCAAGTCTAAGTAAAACTGTTATGAATAACATTCCTATTATGAAGCGAATTGACAACTCCTTTGAAAAATTATCAAATAATGGTATCGTTTGCTCTCCTCTTAAAACAGAAATAGCTTGCCCTACAAGAAGAGGTTGAATTGCACCTGCTAATGCAACAGGTACTAAAATCAAAAGAATGAGAATTAAACGTTTTTTTTCTTTTTTTAAATATTTACCTAGTTTCTTAACCCTTCGAAAATCATTTTTTGCCATCTGAAAAGAGGTTGGACTGAGTTTGTGTTTGAATTGAGTCAATAATTTCTTGAAGGGGACCACCGTCTAGCCTCAGAGATAGTGGGTGCCCCACAAGCCGAGCGCTTGATTTAAAAAGTTCTTCAATTTCAATTAGACCATTATCTCTAAGAGTACGACCAGTTGCGACTAAATCAACGATTGCTTCAGCCATGCCTGTTATTGGTCCTAATTCAACAGATCCACTCAAGTGAACCAATTGGACGGGCAAATCAATTTGATCAAAGAAATTTTTTGCACAATTTGTAAATTTACTTGCCACACGGCAGTTTGCAGGCAAATCAGACGCACTCAGATAACCACTGCTCGATTTAACTGCAACAGACATATGGCATGCCCCAAAACCAAGGTCTACTAAATTTGATACCTCTAATTTCTGCTCTTGTAATACATCAAAACCAACTATTCCTAGTTGTGCCTGTCCATAGGATACGTAAACGGGTACATCGCTGTTTCGGACTAAAAGAGCTTTGGCTCTTCCACAAACTGATGGAACCATCAATTGCCTATTGCTATCTTCTAAAACAGCAGAAAAATCAAGTCCAACGTCTGAAAACATTGAGACTGATTCTTTCAATAAGGCACCTTTTGCTAATGCAATAGTAAACATGTCAAAAGCTATTGAAATGGAATCTAACTATTCCATTAATTAAATAAACAATGTTAGAGAAAGAAAGCGAACTCACTATTCACCCAATTACTGTCCTACAAGACAATATCGTATGGGTATGGGTCCACAATTGCAATGCAGTTGTAGTAGATCCCTCCATCTCAAGTCCAGTAGAGAAATGGCTTTTAGAGAAAAAACTGTCTTTAAAAGCAATCCTTCAAACACATCATCATGTTGACCATATTGGTGGAACACAAAAGTTAATTAAAAGATGGCCAGAAGCAAAGGTAATTGCCTCAAAAAAAGAGCTTAAAAGAATCCCCTTTCAAACATTTTCGGTTAACGATAATGATGTTTTCAATTTAATGGATAGTGAGGTTAGAGTTATTGAAGTGCATGGACACACTGATAACCATATAGCTTTTTATATATCAAAAGAAAATGCTAAATATAATATATTGTTCCCTGGAGATACAATATTTGCGGGAGGTTGTGGGCGTCTTTTAGAAGGAACACCTCTTCAAATGTTTGAAAGTTTAGATAAACTTAATTCACTTCCAGAAAACACAAAAATATACTCAGCCCATGAATATACAGAGAATAATTTAAAATGGGCATTAGAAATAGAGCCTAAAAATATTTCTATTGTCAAAAGATTAAAGCTTGTTCAAAACAAACGTCAGAAAGGAATGACTAGTCTCCCATCAACTCTCTCAGAAGAAAGAAAAACAAATTTGTTTCTAAGAGCAAAAGATGTAGAAGAATTTTCAATTCTTAGAAGTCACAAAGATAATTGGAAATGTTAAATTCTAATTTGTGTATCAAATCACTTAACTCAAGCCTAATCATTCATGAAAAGTTCAGCGATAGAGGCAATCGAAACAAATTTTGCGCCTAAACCCGTTGGCCCTTATAACCAAGCTGTTTTGGTAGAAAACTGGTTGTATTGCTCAGGACAAATTGCATTAG
>Ga0209433_10000257_pt1 | contig 16556 bp, 18 predicted proteins | sample METZYME_5_50m_FD_187552 | JGI IMG/M metagenome (GOLD analysis project Ga0209433, IMG submission 187552) | Marine microbial communities from oxygen minimum zone in mesopelagic equatorial Pacific - METZYME_5_50m (SPAdes) (version 2) | ecosystem: Environmental > Aquatic > Marine > Oceanic | place...
CCTGAAGATATGAAGGAGAGGCTTACGAATGCCCCTAATGGTCACGTGACAAAAGAAGAGCATGTGCAGTGGCAACAAGCTCTTTATGCAAAGGGATGGGCGGGTATAAATTGGCCTAAGGAGTATGGCGGTGCTGCCTTTACAGCTTCACAAAAATATCTCTTTAGTAAAGAGATGGCAGCGGCAAGAGCCCCTGGCTTCACTGCATTCGGAGTATCTATGGTTGCTCCTGTGATAATGGCTTTCGGGTCTGATGAGCAGAAAAGTAAGTACCTTCCTGACATACTTTCTTCAAAGGTATGGTGGTGTCAGGGCTATTCAGAACCTGGATCTGGATCAGATTTAGCATCGCTTAAAACTAAAGCTGAAGATATGGGTGATCACTACCTAGTTAATGGAGCAAAGACATGGACAACCATGGCCCAACACGCAGACATGATTTTCTGTTTAGTGAGAACAAGCCAAGAGGATATAAGACAAAAAGGCATTTCTTTCTTGCTCATAGACATGCACTCAGAGGGAATTGAAGTTCAACCAATCAATACACTTGACAATACTCCCATCGGCCATCACGAAGTAAATACCGTATTTTTCGAAGACGTTAAAGTTCCTAAAGAAAATTTGATTGGAGAAGAGGGTAAAGGCTGGACGTATGCAAAATATCTCTTAGAGTTTGAAAGAGGTAATGGATATTCCTCTGAACTTTATCAGCAGCTTCAACAAATAAAAGTTAAAGCCGGAACTGAAGATATAAGCGGTGCAAAATTATCCGAAGATCAGAATTTCCAACAGAAAGTTGCTGATATTGAGATACAAATAAATGCTATGGAGGCAACTGAACTGCGTATATTGGGTAGTTTAACTGCTGGCCAAAATGTAGGACCTGAGTCATCACTCTTAAAAACAAGAGGTACTGAAATTGGACAGGCCATAACCGAGCTTGCAGTTGAGCTGGTTGGCTATTACGGTATCCCTTTCAACAATCCTGGCCCCGAGATTGGAAATAATGAACCTGCAATTGGTAGCCGATTTGCTAATACTGCTGCACCGAGATATTTTAATTATCGCAAGGCTAGTATCTATGCTGGATCAAATGAAGTTCAAAGAAATATTATGGCTAAACTGGTATTAGGTTTGTGATTAATGCTAGTACTTGTTTCACCTGCTAAAACTTTAGACTACGAAACTGAGTCTAGTTACGAGGACTTTTCCATAGCAGCTCATCTTGATGATAGTGAAATACTTATAAAAGAGCTGCAAGGTAAAAATCCAGAAGAGCTTTCGTCTCTTATGGGCTTGAGTGAGAAATTGTCTCTTCTTAACTATGAGAGAAATATAAATTGGTCGAGCCCAAAAAAGCCAAGTGAGACAGCTAGGCAAGCCATTTTTGCTTTCAAAGGAGACGTTTATCAGGGTTTGGACGCAAATAACCTCTCCAGAAATGACATTAATTATATGCAGAAGAACCTTTGTATACTCTCTGGTTTGTATGGAATGTTGAAACCTTTGGATTTAATGTATCCCTACAGACTCGAAATGGGAACAAAAATGAAAAATATGCGGGGGAATAATTTATACGAATTCTGGGGATCTAAGATTACAGACTCAATTAATAAGATCTGTACTGAAAATAAGTCAAAAGGGGTGTTGAACTTGGCATCAGTAGAGTACTTTTCTGCAGTAAAGCGAGATGAATTATTAGCACCATTGGTGAGCCCAGTTTTCAAGGACTATAAAAACGGAAGCTATAAAATTATCAGTTTTTATGCCAAAAAGGCTCGAGGATTAATGGCTAGATTTGTGATCCAAAATAAAATCCAGAGCCCCAAAGACCTTTGTGACTTTAACCTTGAAGGATACAGTTACAGTAAAGATGAGTCATCTGACGATGCCCCGGTTTTTTTAAGAAAAGTCTAAACTCCTACTTCTCCATCAAGATACTTTCTCCTTGGAAGCATATCTTCAAACTCAGGATCTTTGTTTTCAGCTTTTGCCTTAAATGCAACTGACATTTCATCGCTAATTCCTACAGCTGTGTTCCACAAAGCTATATGATTTAGTGCCTCCTCTATGGTGTGATCTCTACCATAGTTTAAAGACTCTTTTGTTCCAGCAATGGCTAAGGGGCCTTTAGATGCAATTTCTGAAGCAATTTCCATAACTCTTTCCATCATCTCTTCTTTGGTCTCGAAAACCTCATTGACTAAACCATGCTTCATTGCCTCATCGGGAAGAAATCTTCTTCCTGTATACGCCAATTCTCTTACAACTCCTTCAGGTATCAATCTAGGTATTCTTTGGAGGGTTCCTACATCAGCAGCCATACCTATATTTATTTCTTGAATGCAAAAGAAGGCGTCTTTAGTACAGTATCTCATGTCTGTAGCAGTTGCTAGATCTACACCACCACCTACACATGCACCTTGTACTGCTGCGATTACTGGAATCCTTGCCTTTTCTAAGCAAGTTATGGTGTGCTGTAAATCAAGTGTAACCCTGTAACCAGATTCTTTCCTCATGCCCATATGAGCGTTAGGCTGTTTGTCCGAAGGAGAAAAATTTGCTAAATCCATTCCTGCACAAAAGTGTTTTCCTTCTCCAGAAAGCACTATTACTCTTGCAGAAGCATCATCAGATATGCTTTCTACGAGATGAGGAAGTTCAGACCAAAAGGCTTTATTCATCGAGTTAAATTCATCTGGCCTCGACATCTTGATGTGAGCTATTTTGTCTTTTATTTCTAAATCAAAACAAGTGTATTCCATTTTTTATCTCCGTATTTTTAAGCAGTCTCTGCCAAATTAATTATTTCATCAACCATTAACTTAAGCTTGTCGACATGATCAAACGCTTTATTATGGGGCATGACAACTTTGCGATCTCTACTTAAAAGGTTCAAACCGCTTTTTAGTTCTTGAGCGCTTTCTAGTATTTTTTCTTTATTTTCCATACTAAATTTTTATAAATTCTCAGAATGTTATATTGTAGAAGAAAAGATGAGTTCGATAAATGAAAGTTTCAAAATTAGCTAGCTACTCCCAAAAAGTATTGGAGGCAGTTCATTTGGCCTCTAAAAGCATTATGGAAATTTATAATTCTGATAAATTAAATTTTGAGAGCAAGTCTGATGGCTCTCCAGTAACACTGGCAGATAAAACTTCTCATGAAATGCTCTCGTTGCATTTAGAATCTTTTGGAAAAATTCCTATTCTTTCTGAGGAAGGAGATAATTTGAAAGATGACATAGACTTATTTTGGTTGATTGATCCACTAGACGGCACTAAAGAATTTATAAATAGAAATGGAGAGTTTACTGTAAATGTGGCATTAATTTGCGAAGGAGTTCCTATATTAGGAGTAGTTGCCGCACCAGCTATCGATGAAACATATATAGGCTTTTCTGACAATGCATATAAAATTGTAAATGGTCAGAAAATGAGCATATCTTCGCAAAAGCAAGATAAAAAATCATGTGCTATTACTCTAAGCAAAAGTCATAAAAGCGATGCAGATAAGGTTTTTGTAAACCTCTGTAGGCAAGAATTTGGTGAAGTAAAAGAGTTACCTGTTGGGAGTTCCTTGAAATTATGTAGAGTTGCTGAAGGTAAGGCCAACATTTACATAAGACTGGGCCCTACTTATCAATGGGATATCGCTGCTGGCCAGGCAATAGTAGAGGCTTCTGGAGGATGCGTCGCTAATTTGAATAATGAACCTCTAAGGTATGAGTTCATTTCTGAGAAAAAAAATCCGTTTTTTTATTGTGCAGGAGATGTTTCTTATCCTTGGAAAGACTTACTGGAGCATTTAGTTTAAATCTAGGATTATTTTTCCTATATTTTCGTTAGCCTCCATTATCCTATGAGCTTTTTGGCATTCGGAGAAAGCCAGTACTTCATGAACAATAGGTTTGAGCTGCTTTTTTTTGAAAAGAGGTAAAACCTTATTTTCAAGATCACTCATCACTTTACTTTTGGTAGCTAAATCTCTGGCCCTAATCGTTGACCCAATTACCTTATGTCTCTTCATCATTAATCGTCCAAGATTTATGTTTGCTGACGCTCCGCCCATTAGGCCGATTATTATTAGTCTTCCTTCTAACCCAAGAATGCTTAAATTATTTTCAAAGTACTCTCCACCAATAGGATCAAGAATTATATCAACTCCGTCTGGAGCCCAATTTTTTATTTTCTCAAAAATTGATTTAGATCTTATTTCTCCCTCTGATGCTCCAAGTTTTAAACAAAAATCTACCTTTTTTTTGGTGCCAGCGGTTATAAAACTTTTACAACCGAAAGCTTTTGCTAGTTGAATTCCAGCAGTACCAATTCCGCTTGCTCCGGCATGGAAAACCACTTTATCACCCTCACGCATTTGTGCTTCTATAAATAAATTCAACCAACAAGTAGCGTAAACTTCTGGTATGGAAGCTGACTCAGCCCAATCTAATTCAAGAGGCTTCCTAATTGCGAGATATTCAGGACACGTTACATATTCCGCGTATCCCCCTCCTGCTAAAAGTGCAATCACTTCGTCACCAGGTTTTCTAGAGGTAACTTCTTTACCAACCTCGGTTATTACTCCGCTGCATTCGAGTCCTAATATGTCACTTGCACCAGGTGGAGGCGGATATAGGCCGTTTTTTTGAGCAATATCGGCTCTGTTAAGTCCGGCCGCCATAACTTTTATGAGAACTTCATTTTCCTTGGGTTCAGGTTTCTCAATGTCACCAAGAATCAATTCTTTATTCACTACCTCAATTGCTTTCATAATTTTTTAAATAATTTTCATGCTGTGGGAAACCTCAATCTGCCTAAGAATGGTTAAATTTGCACCAGTATTAACTAAAAATGTAAAATTCGTATTGATTATGCCTAAAAAACAGCTAAAAAGTGAAAATTCCTCTGGCACAGCTCTTCAGGAGATGGAATCTCTATCTCCTGGAGGAGATCTACAGGCTTATATAAATTCTGTACATAGTATAGGTATATTGACCTCTGAAGAGGAAAAAAAGCTTGCTGAGGACCTGTATTATAGAAATGACTTAGATGCAGCTAGAAAGCTGGTTTTGGCCCATTTGAGATTCGTAATTTATATAGCAAAAACATACTCGGGATATGGATTGCCTGAAGCTGATTTAATCCAAGAGGGAAATGTCGGTCTAATGAAAGCAATAAGAAAGTTCAATCCTGAAATGGGAGTAAGGCTTGTTTCTTTCGCCGTTCATTGGGTAAAGGCTGAAATTCACGAATATGTACTGAAGAATTGGAAAATAGTAAAAATAGCCACAACAAAAGCACAAAGAAAGTTATTTTTTAATCTCAGAAGTAAGAAAAAAGGGATGGGCTGGCTAACTGAAGAAGAGATTGAATCAATGGCAAAAGACCTCGGTGTCAAGCCATCTGAGGTTAGAGAAATGGAGAAGAGATTAGGCGGTACAGATATGTCTTTTGACCCCTTAGCAGATTCTGATGATGAGGAAGCCTCCTTTGCTCCTTCTCAATATTTAGAAGATCACGACGCAGATCCAGCAGATATTTTCGAAAAAGAAAATTTAGACGAGATTAATACCAGTCAACTTTATGAAGCTATCAACTCATTAGATGATAGGAGTAGAGACATAATTCAAGATAGATGGTTGGCAGATGAAAAGCTCACACTCCACGAACTTGCAGATAAATACGACATATCCGCAGAACGTGTTCGTCAGATTGAAAAAAATGCGATGAAAAAAGTAAAGCAAGCTTTCTCTTCTGGAGAATAGATTGCGAGAAAAAGAACGACTTAAAAGTTTTGTTTTAAGAAAAGGAAGAGTAACTTCCAATCAGAAACGTGCAATACAAGATCTTTGGGACGAGTTTGTAATTTTTGAGAGCTCGGACCTTCAAAAATCTTGGGTTCAGGAAAAGTTAGCCTTAGATATTGGTTTCGGGGCAGGCGAGACAACTGCTTATTTGTCTAGGGCAAAACCAAATATGTCCATTATTGGCGCCGAGGTTTATCTTTCAGGAATAGGTTCCCTACTAAGTAAGATACGAAACGAGAATTTACAAAACATTAAAATTTTAAATTCAGATGTCGTTGCTTTTTTAGAGAACAACGACGCATATTTTTTTGATTTAGTTTTAATGTTTTATCCAGACCCATGGCCTAAGCGAAAACATCACAAGAGACGACTCTTTAAAGACGATTTTCTTCAGTTGCTAAATAAGAAAGTTAAAAAGGAGGGTATTTTTTATTTTAAGACTGATTGGCAACATTATTTCGATGAAGTAATGAAAATTGAGTTAGATAGTAAGACTTGGCAAGTTATTAAAAAAAAAGAATTAGAAGATTATCTAATTAAATTGCCACAAACATCATTTGAGCTAAAGGCAATGGAGTCGAAAAGAGAGGTCTTTGAGCTTATTCTAAAGAAGATTAATTAAATAGCGCGTTTATATTTTCTAGAAGAAGCTTGAAAGCGCTCGATCTGTGAGATATGTAATTTTTTTCCCTTTTATTTAGCTCAGCAAGATGTAATCCATCACGTGTAATGAATATTGGATCATAGCCAAAACCATTTTTTCCTTTGAAATTGGTAGCTATATTCCCTTCCAAACATCCAAAGCTTTTAATGATCTCTCCTTCAAAATATCCAACGAGACAACATTTAAACCTTGCTGTTCTTTGTTTTTCATTGACACCGGCAAGCTCTTGAAGCAATTTTTTGCAATTATCAATATCTGTTCCAGATTCTGAATACCTCGCTGAAAATATTCCTGGCTCTCCATTGAGGGCATCGACTTCTAGTCCAGAGTCATCTCCAATAGCTGGAATCCCAAGCTCTTTTGAAACGAATTCAGCTTTGATTAAGGCATTTTGGTAAAAACTTTTTCCCGTTTCAGGTGGTAGATCTTTGATCCTATCCGGAATTTTTATAAATTCATAGGGCGTTCCGGAAGCCAATTCTATAAATTCCTCCAGCTTACCTGCATTCCTGGTAGCAATTGCTACTTTCATTTTGAAATTTTATACATAGCTAATGCAGCGAAAAAATTCGGCACACTATTTGCTAGAAAACTTTCATGTCCTCTGTCGTTAAAGAATCGTTTTTCAATAATATTAATAGAACATTCTTCACATAGATTTTCAAAATCTTTGATGGTACATAGATGAATATTGTCTGTTTCGTACCATTTTTTTGGCAATGTGCCTGTAACTGGCATTTTTCCGGACAAAAGAAGATTGGTTCTTGTCATCCAGAAGCCAAAATTAGGTATTGTCACGATACTCTCATTTCCAATCCTCGTGACTTCCAAAAGAGCTTTTTTAGGGTCTTTCAAAACTTGTATTGTTTGGCTCATTATGACTACATCAAAGCTTTGATTGCCAAAATTTGTTAACCCTTCGTCGATATTCTGTTGAATTACATTTATACCTGATTTGATACATTCATTGATATTATGATTATCTATCTCAACACCAAGGGCAGTAACATCTAAATCATTTCTTAATATCTTCAATATTTCCCCATTTCCGCAACCCAAATCGAGAACTTCAGACTTTTTATTTATCCAATTTTTAATTACTTCTGTAGTATCCATTTAATTTTCAAGAAAAGAAGCTAGGCCTCGCACATATTGTTCATCAGCGAATAAAAATGAATCATGACCATGAGGACTATTAATTTCTAAGTAGCTCACATCCTTCTTTGCTTCAATAAGTGCATCTACTATCTCTCTCGATCTCTCCGGTGAAAATCTCCAGTCCGTTGTAAAAGATATTACCAATAATTGCGACGCCACGGCATCTAGAGCTTTAGCAAGATTACCCTCATACTCACTTGCCGGATCGAAATAATCTAAAATTTTAGTCATAAGAAGGTAAGTATTGGCATCGAAGTTCTCCGAAAAAATATCGCCTTGGTATCTTAAGTAACTTTCAATTTCAAATTCTGCATCAAATCCAAAATTAAGCTTATCTTCCTTGAGCTCTCTACCAAATTTACTTCTCATTGCTTCGTCTGAAAGGTAGGTGATGTGTCCAACCATTCGCGCTAGCTTAAGTCCTTGTTTAGGATTCACACCACTATCCAAGTATCTGCCCCCTATAAAATTAGGGTCATTCAGAATTGCTTGCCTAGCCACTTCATTGAATGCAATGTTTTGTGCACTTAATTTAGACGCAGCAGCAATAATCACTGCTTTTTTAAGCTTTGTTGGGAAAAGATACGACCATTCGAGCGCTTGCATACCCCCAAGACTTCCACCAATAACAGCATGCCATTTCTTGATACCAAGATAATCAGAAAGCCTTGATTGGGATATTACCCAATCTTTGACTGTAATTATTGGAAAATCAGGTCCAAAATGTTTTCCTGTTTCCTTGTTTATTGAAGAAGGACCTAATGAACCATGACACCCTCCAATATTATTAGGGCAAACAACGTAGAACTTGTTTGTATCTATTGCCTTGTCCGGACCTATTAAAGAGTCCCACCACCCAGGCCTCTTTTCTCCTTCATAATAGCCAGCAGCATGATGATTGCCGCTAAGGGCATGACAAATTAATATTGCATTAGAGGCGTCTTGATTAAGTTTGCCGTAAGTTTCATAAATGAGATTAATATCTGTGAGGGTTTTGCCACATTCAAGATTAAGTTCGCCATCTAAAATGACGCTGTTCGGAGTAACAACTGTTTTTATCTCGCTCATAAAAAAACCTGTTTGCTATTGCTTAACAGGTTTAATTCAATGCGTTAGCTGTATTTCAATTAAACGCCCGCAAGCTATGTCAAATCGGCGAATACCTTATTATATTGAATAAAGAATTAGAAACCAACAGATAGCCACACGGGCAGGCCAGAGTCGACTGCGAATTCCACAAAAACTGCCTGAACAAAATTAAGGGCTATGAATGCAAAAATAGGTGAAAAGTCTAACCCTCCCATAGGAGGTAAAAATATTCTGAAGGGTTTAAATAACACATCAGACATTTGTCGAATCAACACTATTGCAGGATGAAAGTTTGTACCTGCAACGAAACTTAAGATAATTCCACCCAACAGAATCCACCAGATCATTTTCAACATCAACAAAATAACGGAATAAGTCGACCACATTAGTATCTTTACAGGTTCATACTCAATGGATCCAGATGCTGCTGCGAGATAGAAAGCACCAGCTTGAATGAAAATAGCCACAATAAAGGATGATAGATCAATATTTCTTATAGGTTTTATGAAACCTCTTAGGAATTGACTAGGTAAATCAACCGCCCGGATAATTCCTTGAACCAAAGGGTTGTAGTAATCAACTTTCAAAAGACGAAAGAGAAAATTAAATACAACCCCTAGGGTAAAAACATCCATTAAGGCTTTGAATAAAAAGAAAGTAGCTTCGGACATTGTTATTTTCCTAATTCTACTGATCTTTTTTCAGCAGATTCCATTGATTTCTCTATAATTTGTTTTAGTTTGTGCTTTTCAAATTCCTCTATGGCTTTTTGAGTTACACCTCCAGGTGAGGTAACTTTATTCCGTAATATTTCAGGAGAGTCTTCACTTATAGAAACCAATTTAGCTGCACCTTCGATCATAGATGAAATTAATTTAACTTTTTCTTCCTCGGGAAGAGAAAATTTACTCGAAGAACTTAATAAAGACTCGATGAGGTAAAAGACATAAGCAGGACCTGAACCTATCAGCGCTGTAAAGATATCGATTTCATCCTCTTTAACCTCTGTTACCTTTCCAACACATTCAAAGAGCAACTTTGCTTTTTCTCGATCCTCGGAAGAGGCACTTTTGTTGCCAGAAATGGCTGTTACACCCATCATTATGCTGGCAGGAGTATTGGGCATAGCTCTAAAAATTCTTGTTGTGTTGCCTAAAATAGATTCAATCTTCGCTATTTTCACTCCGGCAGCAATCGACAATATCAGGATATCTTTCTTTTTAACTTCTTCTTTAATTTCACTTAAAACAGCCTCGATAATATTTGGCTTAATGGCAAGGATTACAATATCAGAAGTCTTTACAACAGACAGGTTGTCTTGAGTAGTTTTTACACCTAAGCCTGAAGATAACTTTAACAAGTGCTCTTCCTCCGGAGAGGATGCAATAATTTTTTTAGGGTCATGATTACTATTAACCAGACCATTGATGAGTGCTGAGGCCATATTGCCTGCACCTATAAAGCCTATCTTTACTGATAACTCGTTCATTCTCTTAGACCAAAAATTGATGTACCAACCCTAATCATTGTAGCCCCTTCTTTTATAGCTGCAGCAAAATCTGACGACATTCCCATTGATAATGTATCCAGATCGTACCCTTTATTTACAAGGTTGTAGTATATGTCTTTTACTTTTTTAAAGACTTTTCTTTGTTCATATTCATCATCTCTTTGCATCGGTATAACCATTAAACCCCTCACAATCAGGTTATTTAAGTATTGCAATTCTCCAATAAAACTTTCCAGTTCATCAGGCGAAACTCCAGATTTAGTCTCTTCATTATCTATATTGAGCTGAACACATATATTGAGAGGATTCATAGATGATGGTCTTGAATCATTTAATTTTTCAGCGACTTTATAACTATCAACTGTATGAACCCAATCAAATAATTGGGAAATTTTTTTTGCTTTTCTTGATTGTATAGCTCCAATGAAGTGCCAAGTAGGATTTAATTCTAAGTTAATTATCTTTTCTTCCGCCTCTTGTAAGTAATTTTCTCCGAAGTGCCTCAAACCTGCTTTGTATGCCTCTCTAATTTTCTCTATAGTTTGAGATTTTGATGCCCCAATTAGAGTTATGCTGCGAGAGTTTCCCACACCCGCAGCCATGCATTCATCAATTTCTTTTAAAACTCTTTTTACGTTATCTGAGATCACAAGATTACATTTCTTGAGGAGCCGAAATGCCCAATATACTGAGGCCATTATAGATTACTTGCTTGATTCCGCTCAGGAGAAATAGCCTAGAATTCTTTAGATCCTCATCATCAATAAGAAATTTTTCGCTATTGTAATAACTATGAAAAGTGCTCGCTAAGTCTCTGAGGTAATAGCACAGAAGATGAGGTTCTCTTGCTTCTGCTGCCCTAGAAATTATGTCTGGATATTGTTTCAATATTTTCTGAATTTCAATTTCTTTATCAGAATCCAATAATTCCAATTTTGAATTTTTAAAATTTAATGGTTTTGAATCTGCCTTTCTCAGAACGCTACAAATGCGTGCATGTGCATATTGTATGTAATATAACGGATTATCTTTAGATTGCTCTTTAGCCAAGTCTAGATCAAATTCTAGATGCTGATCAGATTTTCTATTTATATAAAAGAACCTTGCTGCTTCTGATGAAACTTCATCTATTAATTCTCTTAATGTAATGAATTCCCCGCTTCGAGTAGACATACTTACTCTTTCTCCGCCTCTTACTAAATTTGCAAACTGGATAAAAACTACTTCGAGTTTCTCTATATTTCGATCACAAGCTTCCATCGAGGCTCTTATTCTTGGAAAGTAACCGTGATGATCCGATCCCCAGATATTAATTATTTTGTTATATGCACGATCATATTTATTCAGATGATAAGCAAAATCAGTTGCAAAGTATGTGTATTCGCCATTGCCTCTTTTCAAAACTCTATCTTTATCATCACCAAATTCAGTTGATCTAAACCAAATTGCATCATCCTTAGAATATACATGCCCCTTTCCATCTAATTCAGCTATAGATTTATCTAACTGATTGGTCTTGGAATTCTCATCGAAAAGGGAAGACTCTGAAAACCACTTATTATGATTTACTCCAAAATCAAATAAGTCTTTTTCAATTAAATCTAAAATTTCTTTTAAGGCAAATTCTTTGATGTATGCAAAATCTTCTCCAATCTCATCCTTGATTTCATCAATGATTCTATCGATGAATTCTTCGCTCTCTTCCAAATCATTTCTAAAGAGATTTTTGGCATTTTTTACCACTGTGTAGAGCTTATCAGATTTAGTATCTGCCAGTTTTTTCGCTATTGAAACAAGGTAGTCGCCTTGATAGCCACTTTCTATCATTGTAATTTTTTTATTAAAAATTTGAGCATATCTAATCCACAGGCTTACGGCGAGTATGTTCATTTGCCTCCCAAAATCATTGATGTAGTACTCTTCATCAACTTCATAACCTGCTTCTTTTAGCAGACTGGCAAGCACAGATCCGAATACAGCTCCTCTACCGTGTCCAACATGAAGAGGCCCCGTTGGATTGCTTGACACATATTCGATCAAAATAGTTTCTTTATTTGGTTTTTGCTTTCCAAATCTCTCTTTATCGGAAAAAATTTCTAGAAGAATTTTGTTGTGCGATTCCTTTGAAAGGTAAAAGTTAATAAAGCCTGGCCCAGCAATATCGACTTTGACAATCTCCTTATTAGTAATAAATTCTTCTTTAATTTCGTTAGCGATTTCTGTGGGGTTTTTGTTTAGTGGCTTTGCTAAAACTAGTGCTATATTCGAAGCTAAGTCTCCATGTGCTTTGTCTTTATTTTCTTGAATGTTGAATAACAGGTTTTCTGTGTCTATTTCAAAGCTACCATATAAGCTATCTACTATCCCTTTGAGAATTTCCTGAATTTTGTCTTTCATTGAGGTTATTTTCTGCCTTGGTATTCACCACTTCTAGTGTCAATTGTCACTATCTCGCCTTCAGATAAGAAGAGCGGTACTTTAATTATTGCACCAGTTGACAAAGTGGCTGGTTTCGAACCCCCTGTTGCAGTATCTCCCTTGACTCCAGGATCTGTTTGAGTGATTTCTAAATCTACAAAAGTTGGAGCAATAACAGAGATTGGTTGATCATTCCACAAAAGCACTTTACAGACATCCTCTTCAGTAACCCATTTATCATTATCTCCAATTATTTTGCTATCAATAGGTATTTGTTCATAAGTTTCAGGATGCATAAAAACCCAGGAATTTCCATCATTATAAAGAAACTGCATATCTAGCTCTTCAACGTCTGCAGCTTCAAGAGATTCGCCTACTTTGCAAGTCTTTTCGCCAACCCTGTTAGTTAAATAGTTTCTAAACTTGATTTTGCTGAACGCCTGACCTTTTCCTGGTTTATTAAATTCTTCATCGATTATCACACAGGGATCACCGTCAATTATTAACTTTAAACCGACTTTGAAATCGCTTGTCGTATAAGATACCAAGATTTTTGCCTATGTCCTTTTTAGTGAGATTAAGTTATTTCCAAATTTTACTAGCTTATTTTCTTTCAAGGAATCTAAATCTAGTTTATTTGAATCTTCAATTAAGATGATTACGGTAGAACCCATCTTAAAATAAGCTAGCTCTTCACCTTGTTTTTTAAAAGAATCTGATTCAGGACCTTTTTTCCATTCCTCTATTAATTTTTTTCTTGAAGCTTTTTTCTTTGTATTCCAATAGGGCACTATACTTCCAACAATTGATGCACCAACTGATACTAAAGAATAATTTGTATACTTTGATGAAATTTGTAGAACAGCTCTTTCATTTTTTATGTAAAGGTTAGGTATCGAGTCTTGAGCTTTTTTGTTGACACTATAAAGATCTTCTCCCATGTGGTCAGAACGGGTAATTTTTCCTTCTAAGGGACAATGAATCCTATGATAGTCAGTTGGAGCCAGATATATTGTTATAAAATAACCCTCTTCGTATCTTGATTTATAACTTTCTCCAATAAGTTCGCCGAGATCGTATTCATAATTTTTTGCCTGAATCAACTTTCCTTTTTTTATCAGACCATGATCAACAATTTCTCCATCTACTGGCGAAATGAATGCGCTTTCTGATAAATCAATTATTCTTGCCCCTTCTTTTAATCTCCTGGTGAAAAAGTCGTTGTAAGAAGCATAATGTTTTAAATCCTTATGGATGGCTTCGTTTAGATTGGGTTTATAAATCAATATAAATAATCTTATTAAAAGATTTTTTAGGAAAGGCACCTCGCTGTTTGCTAAAAAACCAATCAGAAGAGTTAATAATTTGTGGGGCACGAATCTCTGCATTATTTTTTATAAAACGTTAATAGTTTTGGAACAGATTCTCGATAACTTATATATTCAGGACTCTTTGATGCGATTTTATGTTCTATTTTGGGAGCCAATTTTCCATAAATTATGTATACAAAAACCAAAAATCCAATAATAGACCATTCAGAGCCAACTGCACCAAAGGAAAGAACTTGCAATCCGCAAAAGAAGAGTGACATACCCAAGAGATCTGGATGCCTAGAATAAGCCCAGGGGCCTGAGCTTATAAACTTACTTGTTGTTGAAATATTATTCCTAATTTCTTTTTCGCTTATCAACTCTAATAGAATTCCCGAAAAGCAGATAAAAAATCCAAAAAAATCAATTAAACCTAAAGTTGAATAACCAGATAGGTAGTTCATAGAAAAAACTGAACAAAAACAAAGAAACTGCATAAACGAAATTTTTAAGACTAGGATTATTATCTTGAAAAACTTCTTGTCCTTAATCATTACTCTAAGTGAGCTAAGGAATTCCTCTAGCAACAAGGTCTTAAAAGATTTATATGAATTAAAAGATTTTAAAAGCCAAATCGTAAGTAATAAGTTTCCAAAAAATTGCCGGTTTGATACTTCAGATAGTTGAGCATAATTTTGGATAAACCAGCTAGCAACTAAACTAAATAATATAGGTAGGAAGAAGAACTTAACTAATGTCCTTGGGCTTTTTCGGCGAATGCACCTCAAAATAATGCCTATCAAGACTATAGAATTGACTGAAAATAGTACCAATAGAAATTCAAAATTTGACATCTATAAATATTTATTTAGCAACACTTTATTTGCCATTGCAATGAACATGATTTGATTTTATAGTTTAACCGTTCGCAAACGGGGAAGGTGAAATAATGTGCTTGCAAAACATGGAAGTTTCATCTACTTTGCGAATAGATTAAACAAGAATTTAGAAATTAGGAGATAGCTATGACGCGTCTTTGTAAAATTGTCTTTGTGCTGGCTGGAATATCAATTTCAGGCACTACTTTTAGCGATCAAATCCAACCTTTATTGGATGTTGGAGCTGAAAGACAAGTAGCTGAGAAAACATCCCAGTCAAAAATCGATGAAATGGACGAACAAACTTCAGTAATAGTGAGCGAATTCAAAACTGTAAGTAAGCAAATAGAGGGCTTGAGAGTTTATAACGCTCAGATGAGACAACAGATTCAACGCCAGGAAGAACGCTTAAAAGAGATAGACAAAACCTTAAAAGAAGCACAAATAATGCAAAGACAGATTCCTCCTTTTACAAGAAGAATGCTTGCGGGAGTAGAATCCTCAATCTTACTTGATATGCCATTTCATTTAGCAGAGAGAAAAGAACGTATAGCTTTTGCTAAAGCCGCTCTTGATAATCCTACCGTATCTCCAGCAGAAGGCTTAAGGCAGGTACTCGAAGCGTTTAATGTAGAGGCAGAATATGGTAGAAAAATAGACGCTTATAAGGATAGCATTGTCATAGATGGAGAGCTTATTGAAGGCAATATCCTTAGAGTTGGAAGACTAGCAATGGTTTTTCAAACGGCTGATGAAACCCAAACTCTTGCATGGAATAATGAAGCAAGATCTTGGGAACCTTTAGATAACAGTTATAGAAATCCTACGAGGAAAGGTCTTAGGATTGCGAACAAATTAGCAACGGTTGATCTTATGGAATTACCTTTGCCTGCAGCAACGGAGGCTAACTAAAATGAAATACGTTAAAATTTTTACACTTTTAATAAGTCTCGGACTTCTATCTTCTTTTTCTTTCTCTGAAGAAGGAGAGGAAGATACTGTTCAGCCTTCTAATCCTCAGGAGCTATTAGAGATAGTTAAACAAGGTCAATTTGCTGATACTCAAGAGCAAAGAGATAGGGAAGCTCAGTTTAGAAATGAAAAAAATAGGCAAGCTAAGCTTTTAGCAGATGCTAAAGATGAAAGAGCTAGACTTGAGCGAGAAGCTGCAAGACTGGAACAACAGTTTGAAGCTAATGAGGCTTTACTTGTAGTTGCTGAAGAGCAACTTAGGGAAAGACTTGGATCATTGAATGAAATATTTGGTCACTTAGCCGGTAATACAACTGAAGCAAGAAATATCATGGAACAATCAATTACTGCTGCCCAATTTGGTAAAGGAAGAGAAGAATTCATGACTGCTTTAGGATCTAAGATGAATGAAGGTATAAAATTGGCATCCATCGAAGAGCTCGAAACATTATGGTATGAACTCCAAAGAGAAATTAATGCTTCCGGCGAAGTTGTCAAGTTTAATACTGGAGTAATTACTGTAGATGGAAACGTAGAAAATCGAGATGTAGTAAGGATAGGAAACTTTAATGTGGTTTCTGATGGACAATATCTTACTTATTCTCCATCTCGAGGTGCTTATTCCGAACTTCCGTCACAACCTGCAGGCAGATACACATCTCAGACATCCGATATTCTGAGCGGTAATTCTTTTCCTGTTCAATTTGCGGTTGATCCAACAGGACCACAAGGGGGATCTCTTCTCGCAAGC
>Ga0209433_10000258_pt1 | contig 16547 bp, 16 predicted proteins | sample METZYME_5_50m_FD_187552 | JGI IMG/M metagenome (GOLD analysis project Ga0209433, IMG submission 187552) | Marine microbial communities from oxygen minimum zone in mesopelagic equatorial Pacific - METZYME_5_50m (SPAdes) (version 2) | ecosystem: Environmental > Aquatic > Marine > Oceanic | place...
CGCAGATATGCATAACTCATTGCCCCTTCCTATCGTAAATGTTAGACCATGCCCCTCAAATTGAGTATCCGTTTCAATTACTAGGTAAGCCGCAGAATAATCTGGATCTGGGTTCATTGCGTCGGATCCGTCAAGATGTTCTGATGTTGGAAATCGTAAATCGAAAGTTTTAATGCCAGTAATTTTTGTCAAATATTTTTCCTAAACTTTATTCGAATTTGAATACTCTGGAATTTTAGTAGCGGGTTTCGAACTGCTTTTGTAGGCAGACTCTACTAGCGCCATGGTATTCCAAGCATCATCTACTTTTGAAATTAGGATATCGTCTTCTCCAGCTACGGCCCTTTGAAGCTGTCTCATTCGGTATGCAAAACTTTCTATAAACCAGCTCCCTTCTAACTTGATTTCTTTCCAACCATTTCCGAGATTAACTTCTAATCTGTCCGGCTCACCCTTTGGGTAATTTAGGTTTACTCCAAGATGAAGGTAAGCTGCACCTTTGGTGCCGCAAATTCTCAGTTCGCAGGCTTGGTATTTGCGACCGTAGGAATGATTATGATTTATGGATATAGCGCATCTCAATTCATTACCGTAATCAAGTATTGCTGATGTTCTTGTATTGGATATTTTAGATGCCGGGTGACCCATTGTCTTGGCGTGAATACCTATTGGGTTTCCAATCAAAAAACGAATTGCGTCAAGATAGTGTATCGAGTGTAATAAAATTTCCACTCTTGGCAGGGCTTCTAAAAATTTCCAGAGATCCCATGGGGTGTCCAGGGCTGCCCACATATCAACATCTACCACTTGCCCAATTAAACCCTGGTCTATTATATCCTTGAGGGCGATCATCATGGGAGCAAATCGCAATTGAAAATTTACGCATGCAGTTAAAGATTTTTGGTGGCACAAACTTAGTATATTAGATGCTTCTTTTAAATCGCCCCCCATTGGCTTTTGAAGAATTACCGTAGAATTTTTAGGAAGCATATCTATGACTTCAAAATGAACTGATGGCGGAGTGGCTAGATCAAACACAACATTTTTTTCGGCAGCAGCAGCTGAAGCTTCTTTAAAAACTTTAATACCATAAATTTGACCTAGTTTTTTTGCTTTTTCATAATCTGGATCATAGATGCCCTTTACTGGAAGCTTTGACAATTTATAGGCTGGAAGGTGGGCATCTGAAACAATTGATCCAGCTCCAAATATTACAATTGGAATTGGGTTTTTTGGCATTGGCCAATTTTGCTTATACTCGCGTACCTCTGTCAAATTTCTCAATTTTATCCTCAGATTAGTAATAGATCTTCCACTTCATCTCTTGTTGGCATTGAAGGTGCAGTGCCTGCGCGTGTTACAGAAATTGATGCAGTAGCACATCCAAATTTAACGGCCTCTAATGCAGATTTCCCTTCCGATAAAGCGACAGCAAAGCCGCCATTGAATGCATCGCCAGCTCCAGTTGTTTCAACTACTTCTCCTACATTAAATGCTGGAACAAGTCCGTGCTCATATAAAAAGGCTCCTTGTTCACCCATGGTAATAATTGGAGTTTTGACACCTAAGTTATTCAAGAATTTAGCAGCAGTCTCTGCTTCTTTCTCATTTCTCACGGGCAATCCAGTTAGTGCTTCGGTTTCGGTTTCATTTGGTGTCATAAAATCACAAAGACCAAATATATCTTTTGGAAGGTTGGCAGCAGGAGCAGGATTTAATATTGTTATTTTTTCATTTGCCTTCGCAACTTTAAGGCCTTCTTGCGCGACATCAATGGGTTGCTCAAGCTGGGTCAGGAATACATCCGCTGATGAAATTATTTCTGAGTTATTATGAATATCTTTCAAAGATATTTCAGATGCTGCTCCGGGCGCGATTATTATGGCATTATCCCCCGTCTTATCATCTATAAAAATAAATGCTGCCCCTGTATAACTATCGGGACTATAAGTAACGGCACCTTTTACATTTGCATTCTCCCAAGTCTGCATTGCCATTTTTCCAAAGTCATCATTTGCTAAACGTGTAATTATTGTTACATCCGCTCCTAAATTTCCAGCTGCTACGGCTTGATTGGAACCTTTTCCACCAGGACCTAATACGAATGAATTACCAAGTATTGTTTCTCCCATTTTAGGCATTCGAGAAGCACGATATGCTGTATCTGCGACGAATACGCCTAGTATGACAACTTTTCCCATGTAATTATTCCCCGTCAGGCCCAATTACGCCTTTTCGAAAAGCAAAGCAGCCGTAAAATCTACGTTCGCCAGTTTGAATGACTGCGTAGGCTTTTTTGGACCTATCATAGAAAGAAAAACGCTCTATTGGCAGCATTGGATTGGGGCCGCCGGCTGCTGATACTTTATCTTGAACTTCTGTCATAACTGGTAAAATAGTTTTTGGTTCGTCAACAACTTCCATTCTAGCAGCTGCGTCATCAACGAAAGTATCAATTGGCATGACAGATAAGACTGCTTGTACAACATCAGCGGCTGATGCATCTATTCTGAGCAGTTTTCCATAAATTGTTTGTCTTGCAACACTATCTGATGGAAAATTTGTATCTGCAATGATAAGGTCATCTCCATGTCCCATTGCTCTTAAGACATGTAAAACATCAGCATTTAATAAAGGATTTATTCCTTTCAACATTTCTTTCCCCCCTAGATTTACTAAATCAAATTAATCATCATTTAATCTTTCAGATGTTTTTGCATCGAATACATGCAAAAAGCTTTTGTCTGCAGAAAGATTTATATTTTCTCCCACACTAAAGCTACTTCTTTCGCGGATGACTGATATAAGTTCTTGTTCTCCACTCCTGACAATCAGGTGTGTTTCTGAGCCTGTTGGTTCAACTACTGAGACTGTTGCGGTTATTCCAGTTCTACTTGGAATTAACTGTTCAGGACGGACACCGATTAACACTTCTTGTCCCTCTGCCAAGTTTTTAGTTTTTGGTAGGGGTAGTTTGCCTCCATGGATTTCAGCAGCAAAATTTTTGCCTGATTTTTTAGTAATGCCAGGAATTAAATTCATCGCAGGAGACCCGATGAATCCAGCAACAAAAACATTGCTTGGTCGGTCATAAAGCTCCAAAGGTGTACCAATTTGTTCTATATATCCATCTTGCATAACAACAATTTTGTCAGCCATTGTCATAGCTTCAATCTGGTCATGAGTTACATAAAGAGTTGTAGATTTTAGTCTCTGGTGTAGTTCCCTGATTTCGGCGCGCATTTGAACACGAAGCTTAGCGTCTAAATTTGATAAGGGCTCGTCAAATAGAAAAACCTGGGGGTCTCTGACGATCGCGCGACCCATGGCTACTCTTTGTCTTTGCCCTCCTGATAAGGCACGAGGATATCTTTTTAGGTAGGGAGTTAATCCTAATACTTCAGCTGCTGTATCAATTTTTTCCTTAATCAGCGTTCGATCCAGCTTCCGCATTTTGAGAGAAAAGGCCATATTCGCTTCAACTGTTTTATGTGGGTATAACGCATAGTTTTGAAAAACCATGGCGATATCGCGCTGTGATGGAGGCAAGTTGTTGACAGTTTTACCGCCTATACTGATATCGCCTGCGGTTATACTTTCAAGTCCAGCGACCATTCTCAATAAAGTTGATTTTCCACAGCCTGACGGTCCAACAAGAACGACAAATTCTCCATCATTAACTTTTACACTAAGATCATGAATTACCTCTGTTGAGCCATAAACTTTTCTAACGTTGGCAATGCTTACTTCGGCCATTTTCGCTTTTCCTGAAACATCTTCGTCGAAAAAGCTTAACTTATAGAATTTCAACTGTCTACTTGTGTGATGTTTAAGTGTAAGTGGCTTGACAGAATTAAGTTTCACTGGAATGATTTCTTAAGAGCCGCCTTGTTGAGCAGATTTTCCAGAGGTTGTGTGAGCTCTTAAAAAAAACAAATAAGTATTTAAGCTTTCAAATCAACAAGTAACGGGAGGAAAATCGTGAAAGTAGAACTTTATAATCAATACATCCGATCTCAAATGAATCGGCGCAGTGTTCTGAAAGGTGCAGCTAGCGTGGGAGCCTTGGCGGCAATGGGTGGCTCTGCTCCGGCATTTGCGGGAAGCCATGGTGGTGTCCGCGCAGAAATAATGAAAATACCCGGTGTTGGTATGGGTTCACCAGGTGATCCTGAGTGGCAAAAAGTCGGTGAGCTATGCATGGGCCCTGTTAAAGAGCGTGTTGCTGAAGGTGAATTTAAAGGCGTAGAGCTTACCTTTATGGGTCTAAACAATCAAAACTTGCACAACTTTTTATTCCGAGGATTTTTAAAACCTTGGGAAGCATATACAGGTGCAAAGATTAATTGGATTGATCTAGCTCAGGCGGATTATAACCCTAGGCTACAGCAATCTATTGCTACAAAAACTGTTGACTTTGACATAATTGAAATGGGTGCTCCATTCGAAGGTGATACCGCTGGTCAGGGTTTGCTAAATGAAATGCCTGACTGGGTAAAGGACCAGATTGAATACGATGATTTGGTTGGATACTTGCAACCTCCAGTTGGAACTTGGGATGGAAAAGCTTATCGAATAAATATCGATGGTGACTGTCACACGTTCTGCTACAGAACTGATTATTTTGGTCCAGGCTCAATCAGTGGTCGAGATAATCCTCCAAAAACATGGCAAGAAGTTAATCAAATATCTAAGGATTTGGTTGGCAAAACCGATCCATTGACAGGACTTCCAGCACACGGGTTTTTAGATCCATTAAAAGGTTGGGGTGGTTTTGGAATGTACTTTTTGACAGACCGGGCTGGCCCTTACGTTAAGCATCCTGATGATCCCGCATTTTTATTTGATATTGATACTATGAAGCCAAGAATTAATAACCCTGGTTGGGTACAAGCTATTCAAGATGTAATGGACTTAATTGCAATTGAAGGCGCGTATCCGGCTGACCAGATTAACGCTGACCCAGGTACAACCGGTTTTCAGCAGTTCTTAGCAGGTACTGGATCGATGCTCACTTGGTGGGGCGATATTGGATCTAATGCTAGAACCTCAGACACTTCTGTAATTGGAGATGTTGTCGGTTTCAGCGCTATTCCAGGCTCAGACCGCGTATATAATCACAACAAAGGTGCTTGGGAGAACACATATAACGAAGCTCCAAATAATGCTTACCTTGGTTGGGGGGTATATGTCACAAACCGGGTCGAAGGCGATAGTAAGAAAAGAAAAGCCGCATGGTCTGCTGCAGCCCATATTGGCGGAAAAGATATTTCTCTCTGGACCTCAGCTTATCCATCAGGTTTCCAACCATATAGAAATTCTCACTTTAACTATGATGAGTGGGAAGCTGCTGGTTATGATCGCGCGTTTGTGGAGGATTATTTGGGATCTAATCTTGATACCTACAATCATCCTAATTCACTTAACGAACCACGTATACCAGGTATTTTCCAGTACTATTCAGTTGCTGAAGACGAATTGGCTAAAGGTTTTGCTGGTCAATATGGTTCTGCCCAGGAGACAGCTGACGCAATCGCTGTAGCATGGGAAAAAATTACTGACCAAATTGGGCGAGATAGTCAGATTGCCCTCTATAAAGCTTCCATGGGTATGTAATTATTCATGAAATAGGCCGGCATATCTTGCCGGCCTTAATCCGAAAATAAAAAAGTAAAATTGGGTTCGCAAGACTGTGAGTGGCACTGAAGTCGATTATCTTCATATTGTAACGCAAGACAAAATCTCGGATCGACGCCGAGACTTGGGCCGTTTAATGATATGGGGATCCGCCACTATATTATTGGTTTTAATTGTCATCCAAAGCTTAGATCAGTTCAGCAAGTTTGAGTTTGGCTTCAAAACGTGGCGTCCAACACTTTATGCTTATTTCTTTTGGGCCACTTGTCTTTGCTGGGCTCAGATTATTCTTTATGGAGAACAAGGTAGGCGCCGTCTTTTTATTCTACCAGCGGTTCTCTTTGTTATATCGATGGTGATTTTTCCACTCATTTTTGCCTTAGGCATTGCTTTTTCAAGTTGGAATTTGTCTTCCCCTGATGGGCGCCAATTCAATGGTTTCGATAATGCCATTGAGATGTGGAATGACCCATTTTATTGGAACGCATTAAAAAATATGGTTTGGTATATTTTAGCTATTATACCAGAATATATAATTGCATTCTGTCTTGCTCTCTTATTGAACTCTCAAATAAGAGCCAGGAAATTTTTTAGAGTAGCTTTCCTAATGCCTCTTATGTTGTCTCCTGTGGCGGTAAGTTGGATGATAGGTAAGTCCATGCTTGAAATAAGATTTGGACCAATTTCCCGGCTTGTGCGTACTCTAGGCTGGGATAACCCCTCCTTTTTTGGATCTGACGAAATAGCAAGATTTATGATAATGGTTATGGATGCCTGGACCTTTATTCCGTTTATGATGATTATGATTTTAGCTGGCTTGCAAGCCATCCCGAAGGAACTTCATGAAGCGGCCGAGGTAGATGGTGCTCCACCATGGAAGAAATTTTGGGAAATTACATTCCCCTTGATGCTACCAGTATCAATTACAGCTATCTTGATAAGAATTATTTTTAAACTGAAGCTTGCTGATATTATAATCAATGTAACATCAGGTGGCCCTGGAGGAGCAACTGATAGTGTTACAAGCTTCATCTACAGAGAATATAGGGATCGTAGTAATGTTGGTTATGGTACATTTTTAGCTATAGTTTACTTAATATTAATAGTGATCTTCATGACATTTTTGATTAAAATGGCAGAGCGTTGGTCAAGGCCACGGTACTAAGTATGACTAAACAAATTTTCTTCGATAGTAAAAACGATGTGGCATTTAGACCTAAACGATTTTTGGGAAAAACTTTTATTTACGTCATCCTTATATTGTGGGCAATTATATGTCTTTTCCCAATCTATTGGACTGTAACAACAACCTTCAAAGCTGCTCCTGATGTCATGAAGGGCAACCTTGTTCCCTGGTGGGATTTTAGACCTAAATGGCTTGGGCTTAAGTCTTTAGGATTATCTCCAGATAGGATATTTGTAGAAAGTACTGTAAGAGAAGAATTCTTAAAGCGGTTTTATAATTCGATGATAGCTGCTGTAGGATCGTCAACGTTGGCTGTGCTGTTAGGTAGTTGTACTGCCTACGGTTTAAGTCGATTTAAATATCGTTTTGGTTTTATGCGAAATTCAGATATTTCCTTCTTTTTCTTATCACAGCTTATCCTTCCTCCGGTTGTTTTGGCATTGCCATTTTTAGTCTTATACAAAGAATTAGCGCTATTAGACACAAGGGTTGGGCTTATTGCTCTCTACACTTTAACAGTGTTGCCCATAGTGATTTGGATAATGAAAGACCAATTTAGTTCTATTCCTACAGAATTGGAGGAGGCCGCTCTTGTTGATGGATTATCAATATGGGGTGCTTTTTTAACAATAATTATGCCTATTGCTTTGCCTGGTATGGTTGCAGCATTTATTATCTCTCTCGTTTTGACTTGGAATGAGTATTTTTTTGCAGCTCTTTTAACTTCATCGCATGCAAAAACATTACCCGTAATGGTTGCCAGTCAAACAGGTTCGCAAGGTATATCTTGGTGGTCAATGGCGGCATTATCATTAGCGGCTATTTTACCTTTAATTATAATTGCTGTAATTTTGGAGCGTTATATTATAAAAGGAATGGCTGCTGGAGCGGTAAAATAGCGAAAACTAGTTTATCTAAAAAGAAATTGTTTAGATTTCTTTCATAAGATGTTTGGTCGCATCATATAAAGACTTAAAAATTTCATAATTGCGATTATGGACTTCATGGTTTTCAGATTTTATTAATTTCTTTATGGGGTTCCAGTTGTCAATCATTTCTCGCTTCACTAATCCCGTTGAACAGGCTGCTAAGAAGGCATTTCCATAGCTCGCTCCTATTGTTTTTTCACGTACAATCTGATCGAGCCCAGTTATATCAGAAGTTGATTGAAGCCAAAGATCGTTTTTTGTGCCTCCGCCGACTGCATATAGGTTGTTAGTCTGAGTTCCAGCATCTTCAAATGCTTCGATAACATGGCGTGTTCCGTGGGCAATTCCTTCTATGAGACTTCGGTAAATATCGCCTCGTTGGTGGTCAAGTCTCAAACCAAAAATTGTTCCCTTGGCGTGAGGATCGTGTATAGGCGTTCGCTCACCAGAAAAATAGGGAAGAAATACTATTCCATTTGCGCCTGGTTTCGACATGTTCGCTTCGTTAGTTAACTCAGTAAAGCTAGATTTAATATCCAATTCCCTTCCGAATTGCTCTCTAAACCAATGAGTCAATGTTCCGCTTGTTGCTAAACCAGCCATAGAGGCATGCTCACCTTCAAATAACCAAGGAGCATACCACAGACGGGGGTCGCTATTTTTCTCGGGTGTGAGAGAGATCATAAAAATTGTCGATCCATACATGCACATGGTATCGCCTTCATTGGCAAGGCCTATAGAAATAGCCTCAGCTGCTGCGTCTATTGTCCCTGTCGTGACAGGTATTCCTTTTGGTAGACCTGTTTCGGATGCTGCTTTTTCAGTAATGTTACCAACGATTTCTGTTGACCATTTTAGCTCAGGTAAACATTCGATGGGAATGATTTCTTCTGTTAGTTCGTTACTCCAGTTTTGAGTATATATATTGTAAAGTGGCGAAAAATTTGCTGCAGTATAGTGGTCAATTACAAACTTTTCAGTCAGTTTATGCACAAGAAAGCTTGTTGATGTTAATATTTTAGCAGTTTGTTTGAAAACCTCAGGTTTGTTTCTCTTTAGCCACAATATTTTGGGCCCAACGGATTGGGATGTTAATGCATTCCCACAAATTTCTAAAATTTTACTTTCGCCAATAATTTCGTTTAATATTTCAATCTCTTTGTGCGATCTTGTATCCACACCATATAAGACACCGTTCATCAGAGGTTCGCCTTGCTTATCAACTGGCAACATGCATGGACCTATGGCACTACAAGCCAAACCTTTAATATGCTCGGATTTGATACCACTCATTTTCAAAATTTTATTTGTTACCTCACAAAAATCTCCCCACCAATCCTCATTTGGCCGATGTTCAGCCCAACCAGGTTGGGGAACTAACATTTTGTGGGCTTTATGAGCCTGTGCCTCTACTTCACCGGCTTCGTTTACCAGTACAGCTTTAGTTTCGAATGTTCCAATATCGACACCGACTGTATATTTCATGTTAGCACCTAATCACGAATTAAATTGATATTTTCAGGCAGAGAGTTCAGGGCTGATGTAAGAAGTTTAGCCAACCCAACAAGATCTTTCAGATCGCACATTTCTTGAGCGGTATGACTGTACCTGATTGGGAAGCCAATATCTATTGACGCTACTCCGCCTTCAACTAATTGGACATAGGATAAATCAGTAAGAGCTCCAATATGAGCACTTTTCTGCAAATTAATATTTTCATTCGAAGCAGTCTGCTCAAAATGATCTACCAAAACCGGGTGAGGAATAACCCCATTTAATGTGCCTCTTCCGTGAAAAGAAAACATACTTAAACCTGGGCCCTTTCCAAGTTTAATTTCTCCAAAATCTCTCATTTCTGGCGTGTCACTTGCCAGTAACAAATCAATTTGTATTGCGATCTCAGGTTTTATTTTTTGGGCTATGGGAAGTGCGCCCCTTAGATTGAATTCTTCCTGTACTGTAAAGACAATATTCACTTCAGGCCCGTTACTTCTAGAACTTAATTGCCTGGCCACTTCCAAAAGAACAGCACAGCCGGCTCTGTCATCAACGCTTGTTCCAGTAATTTTATCATCTGCAATGATTTCAGCAGATGGTTTATATACCACTGCGCTTCCGATTTCTATTCCGTTGCTCCGAACTTCGTCGGCAGAGTCCATTCCTAAATCTATATAAAGGTCTCTGTAGCCTGAAACTTGATACTTTTCCTCAGGTTGCGTTGCGTGGTGGCTCTTTGTTCCAATAATGCCAGAAAGTATTTTACCATTTTTAGCGATTGCTGAAACAGCTTGTCCGGGCAGGATCTTTTCTGGGACTCCTCCAACACGTTCAAATTTTAAGAAACCATCATTTGTAATTCTACGCACTATTAAGCCCAATTGGTCCATATGCGTAAAAAGCATCACTCTTGGGCTTTTACCTGGAAAGGTAACTACCGTATTTCCAAATTTATCAAAAATGGGTTTGAGATCAATTTTTTTTAACTCTTCTTTTATATAATTTCTAACTAGGTCCTCGTGGCCAGATAGCCCGGGTATTTTCATTAAGTTGAGCGTATCTTCTCGTATTCGTTCAATCATATTTGTGACCGTATTTTTTTAACGCGTTCCATAAAATCTTTTGCGCGCTCGGGATCAACAGACTGCCAGGTATCACCCGAATACTTTAAAGCAGAACCAACAATGCATCCATCAGCAATACTGAAAATCTCTTCCACTGTTTCGTGTTTAACTCCAGTATTTGCAAGTACAGGCAAATTAGGCACGCTATCTTTAACCATTTTAAGTTCTGACATATCTGCGGCCTCACCAGTAATTTGCCCACTTACTAAAATTGCGTCTGGTATGGATGAAAAAGCTACACTTTTTGCCCGATCCGCAAGAGAACGTTTATCAAGAGAATATGCAAATTCTGCAGAAACGTTAAAAAGCATAAGCATATCTTTTCTATTTAATTGATCCCTGTAACGCATGGCTTTTCCTGCATCCGCAGTCCAATTACCCATGTCGGAAGCATAAGAACCTGTGAAAATTTCTCTTACGAAAGTCGCACCAGTCGTTGCGCCAAGTGCTACAGTTGCCATTGGGTCCCATAGCATATTAACCCCAAAAGGAACATTAATCTCAGATCTAAGCTGTCCGATAATATATGCTGCGGCTGAGGTAGATGCCGTATCTACTTCTAATTCGTATGGTCGGTCATTCTCGTTTCCAAACATAACCGCGTCAACATTCGCATCTTGCAATGCATGAAGATCTAACCTTGCAGCCTCTATTAGGCCGTTTAAGCCGGCGTTACTGTCATGCAATGGAGAGCCGGGTAGGGCTCCAAGGTGTACCATTGCGATAACTGGCTTTTTGGTTGCAAAAACTTCGTTGAACCGATTTTTCAATAGACAATCCTCCTAATAAGCATGTTAAGCTTTACGCATATAAACTGCCAATTAAATTTTTACTGATTGCTAATTTAATAACAAAGAAAAGGAAAAAGGATGCTTAAAAGCCGTAGTTTTCAAAAGGGATCCTCTGGTGGTTTATCTTTAACTGAAATTGGTTTTGGTACTGCTCCACTTGGGAACCTTTACAAACCAATTTCTGACATTGAGGCTAACTCGGCTCTTGAGGCGGCATGGTCTGCTGGGGTCAGGTATTACGATACTGCACCACTTTATGGACTCGGTTTAAGTGAAACCCGTCTAAATCGGTTTCTTAGGACTAAACCGAGAGATGAATATGTGCTGTCAACTAAAGTGGGCCGACTAATGAAGCCCTGTGGTGAAAGTAGCCGTACTGGGCATGGTAAGTGGTTTGAAGTGCCTTTAAGGCAAGAAGTTTATGACTATAGTTACGATGGAGTTATGAGATCCATAGAGTTTTCTTATGAGCGGCTTGGTATCAATAAAATAGATATCGCTTATGTTCACGATTTATGCATTTTTACGCACGGCTCAAAACAAGCTTCAGATGAAAGAATTCGGCAATTTTTTGATGATGGGGGCTATAAAGCGATGTTAAGTCTTCGAGATCAAGGCGTCGTAAAAGCTATTGGAGGTGGAATAAATGAATGGGAGGTTTGTGAGAACCTTGCACAAAAGGGAGATTTCGACATCTTCTTACTTGCTGGCCGCTATACTTTGCTTGAGCAGGATGCGTTAGACACTTTTCTACCTTTATGCCAAGAGCGGGGGATAAAAATAGTAACAGGTGGTCCTTACAATTCCGGTATACTAGCTACAGGTGCGATTGAAGGAGCGTTTTATAATTATGACCCTGCACCAGAGAAGATAATGGCTAAAGTAAAATCAATTGAAGCCGTATGTAAAGCTCATAATATTTCGTTGAAAGCCGCTGCTTTACAATTTCCATTACTTCATCCAACGCATTTAAGTGTAATACCTGGAGCTCAGACAAAAAACGAATTAGATGAAAACATTAAAGTTTATTCTGAGGCTATTCCAAGCTCACTTTGGTCAGATTTAAAGTCAGAAAACTTACTCAGATCTGATGCGCCTATTGATTAATTTGGTAATAATTAAAATCTTAACTATTAGATCTAATAAAATCTGAGACTTTTTTTGGCGTAATTTCTTTTCTCTCATTTTCTGGTCTCGATATATGTAGGGCCGCTGCACCTTGAGCGTATTTAAGCGCACTTTCAATTGGATCTCCCTCTAAATATCTTGCTGCTAATGCGCCTATAAACATATCGCCTGCTCCGTGTGATGAAACTACATTAACGTTAAAGGCTGGAATTTTTTTTGTATTTTCACCAGGTTTAATCATCTCTAAACCCTGCTGACCCAGAGTTTTAATTATTGTTAAATTATTTTTAACTTTTTCTTCATTTCTAAAATTATAAAACTCAGCCTCAATCCGGTTCACAATACAAAGATCTAATAAAGAAAGGAGATTATCTTCAATTCTTTTAGCTGGCGCGGCATTCAGCCAAATCTTAGAACCAGCAGCTTTAGCTCGCTTTGCAATTTCTAAGTTCACTTTGTCGTTAATTTCATTTTGAAGTAATAATACTCCAGTATTTGCCGGTACTTTGATTGATTTTTCATCGATATGAAGATTTTCTCCTGATACGACGGCTGCGCTATACTCACCAGATTCTTCAATTATCGCTACACTCATTCCACTTGCGCCTTTTCCTACCTGTAGAGCACTAAAGTCTACAGAAGAGTTTTGTAAATGAGCAGTTATTAGTTTGGCGAATCCATCAGAGCCCACACGTCCAGCCAAGAATGTAGATGCACCATTCTGGTCAGCAGCCAATGCTTGATTGCCACCTTTGCCACCAAAAACGTACTCTACTGATTTCCCAATAATTGTTTCGTCTTTTTGTGGGATCCTTGGGCTCTTTACGATGACGTCTAAGTGAAGGGATCCAACAACAAATAAATTTTTCATTTTAAAAGACTACTTCGAATTATTTGCTGGGCTAAAATAGGATTTTGAGTGGTTCGAGCCTTTTTAACTGCATCCGATTTATGCAAATTTCTGGCAATTTTGATCAACTTTTTGGTAATTGCAATATTTTCTCTACTTTCTTCAACGGGATCTAATCCAGAATGATCAGGGAAAGTATCAAAGTAGATTGCTCCCTGGTAATTACAATCAAGAAGCTCAACTAAAAGCTCTAATGTCTGAATAGGATGAACAGAGCCAACCATTAAACCATTATCCCATTTCCCGTAACCATCATTTAGGTGGACGCCTAAAAGCTTTGATTTTCTGTTTATAAGGTTAGCAGCAAAGGCAGGCATTTCATCTGCATACAATACGTGGGCAAAGTCTAAGGTCACACCAGTATTAGCTCTATTTATCTCAGCAAGTGCCAACAAAGTTGTCGCCACATCAGGCATCAAAGAGAAGGCTCTGGGCTCATTTGGTTTATATTCAATCGAAATATTGATATTTTGATTATGGTCAGCAAGCTGTTGCATGGCCGTAATTGTGTCATCCCACATTTTTGAAAAATCTGCTTGAAAAGAATAATCAAGACCATCTTGTCCCATCCAAAGGGTCATTGTTTCACAGTTTAACGATGCTGCTAGATCAATTCCCTTTTTTGTCTCGTCTATTGCTAATTGGCGAACCGCTTTCTCTGGGTTTGTAAAAGCCCCTAATTTAAATTTTGGCGATGTGTAATATCGCATAGCCAGACCGCTTATCGTAATATCGTTTTGACTTAAAAATTTTTTTAACGTCTCAACATCGAGATTAGAAAAGTGATCTGGAAAATTCAGATCCGCACAAGTAAGACCTGCCTGTGAAGCACGCTTCAAGAGCGCCAAAGTTAAATTACCTGCCGCTTCAATCTCAGGTTGCCCCAACCCTAATTTAAATGAATTGAGACGAGCTCCAAATTCAGTATTTTCCATCTACTCAACCTTGATGATTTCAGTTTTTCTCTGTTTTAAAAAATTATATCAAAAATTGTGCACTCAGTGTAAAATTAATTTAAATTAGTAATTCATAAAAACAGAAGTTTTTCATCTATGCTCTTTGATACCCATGTTCATCTCATTTACCCAAATAAACTTAGTTACCCGTGGCTTAGTGATGTCCCTGCATTAAATAAACCGTATGATTACGAAGAATATAAAATTACGGCAAACAGGTTGGGGATCGAAGGATGCTTTCATATGGAAGTGGATGTCAGTGAGAGGGATATAAAAAATGAAACAAATATGTTGGAGGATTTAAGAAATCAAACAGATAGTAAGATAAAAGGAATAATTTCTGCCTGTAGGCCGGAGCAACAAGGTTTTGATGTTTTTTTAAATTGGGCTGCCCAAAAAACTATAATTAAAGGATTTAGGAGAGTGCTTCACGTTGTTTCAGATGATATAAGTCAAAGTTCATTATTCAGAGAAAATATCAAACTTTTGAGCAATACTGACCTTACATTTGACCTATGTGCCAGAGCTGACCAATTGCCTATTATCGAAGAGTTAATAGACGAATGCCCAAATGTTAAATTTATTTTGGACCATTGTGGTGTGCCGGATATAAAAAATGATATGTTTGCATCTTGGGCAGCATCAATGAAAACTATTTCACAACGCCCCAATGTAACCGCAAAAATTTCTGGTATCATAGCTTATGGCGATGCTGAGAGTTGGAAACTTACAGATATAAAGCCCTATTTCGATCACACTGTTGACGTTTTTGGAATTGATAGAATTATCTGGGGAAGTGATAGCCCAGTTTGTAAATTAGGTGGAGGCTTGCCCACTTGGGTTGGATTGACGCATACCTTAACGGCTGAATGGTCCAAGACTGAAAGACAAAGTTTTTATAGGGAGAATGCTTATAAACTTTGGAATATGCAGGAAAAGTAAGTTTTATGAAGAATTTTTTTGGAGAGATAGAAGGCGCCGGCTTTGAAATATTAGAAGAAGAATTTAATAGCTGTTTGACAGGACATGGTCGTGTCGAAAGGCTTTGGACAGGTGCGCGTTGGGTTGAAGGTCCTGTTTGGTTTCCAGCCGGAAAGTTTGTTTTATTTTCTGACATCCCAAATAATAGAATGCTTAGATGGGATGAAACAAATGGCAGTGTATCAGAATTTAGAAAACCCTCTAACTTTTCAAATGGAAATACTAGAGATCTGCAGGGACGTTTGATAACTTGCCAGCATTTTACAAGATCTGTAACGCGAACTGAGCACTCTGGCGAAGTTACAACATTAGCAAGCCACTTTGACGGCAAAAGATTGAATTCACCTAATGATGTAGTCGTTAAAAGTGATGGTTCTATTTGGTTTACAGATCCTGATTACGGAATAATGAGTGATTATGAAGGGTGTAAGTCACCAAATGAGCAGGACTCCTGCAATGTATTTAGAATTGATCAGAAAACAGGAAATGTAGATTTAATTTCAGATCAATTGGTTAAACCAAATGGACTTTGTTTTAATAAGAGTGAAAGTAAACTCTTTGTTTCCGATACGGGAGGCTCTCACGTTAAAGGTGGCCCAAAAAACATCTACAGTTTTGATCTTAAAGGAGAGAAAGTAGCTTCGAAAGATCCAAAATTGTTTGCGGAATGTTCAAATGGTTTATTCGATGGGTTCAGAATTGACAATGAAGATAGAATTTGGACTTCTGCTGCTGATGGTGTCCATTGTTACAATTCAGTTGGCGTTTTGATAGGCAAAATTAAAATTCCCGAAATTGTTTCCAATGTTTGTTTTGGTGGCGAGCGGTTAAATCGACTATTTATTATGGGAACTACATCTCTTTACTCAGCCTATCTAGCAGTAAATGGCATCCGATAATAAAAGATTTTGATTTTCCAAATTAGCGTTCACGCTCTTTGCTAGTGGCAGGACTTTCCCAGAGCTTTAAGCCGCCAATAATTATATGGTAGTGGGGTAATAAAACCCGCAAAGAGCATAAAAGGAAGGACCCATAATTTTATAACGGCTCCACCAGTTAACAGTACATCAGTTATGTTCATAGCCAATTCCATTGAAACCATTGAAATTAAAGACATACCTATCGCAGTTTTAAAAGCCTGCTGAAGCTCCATTTGCTTACTTAAAATGAAAGTTTCTAATATAATTGACGTTATAATGCCATTTATAATTGCCAGTGTCATGATAAGCCATACTGGCCAATCTATTCCCATTAACTGAAAATATAGTATGGTTCCAATATCACCAATTGCGCACCCTAGTAGGCACCATCCAGTATTTTTGGATGAACGAACCCATGTGTGTTTGCAGCGCCAATTAATATTTAATTCATTTACCAAATACGCCATGTTGACCTCATTTTGTTAACG
>Ga0209433_10000259_pt1 | contig 16546 bp, 12 predicted proteins | sample METZYME_5_50m_FD_187552 | JGI IMG/M metagenome (GOLD analysis project Ga0209433, IMG submission 187552) | Marine microbial communities from oxygen minimum zone in mesopelagic equatorial Pacific - METZYME_5_50m (SPAdes) (version 2) | ecosystem: Environmental > Aquatic > Marine > Oceanic | place...
CAGAAGTTGTTATTCGCTCAGGTTATCTAAAAAGGTTTTGTAAAAATGGGTCGCCTGAGATTCGAACTCAGGACCAGCCGGTTAAAAGCCGGATGCTCTACCACTGAGCTAGCGACCCGTAATAGACCAATATTAATAGTCCAATATGAAAAATATCACGTTGTCGAAGCATTAATGGCCTTAATGTTCCTTTTTGAGGACTAAAAAACAATTTGAAGATATTTTTTTCCCTCCCTCATTGATTTTTTAGATACTTTCGAAGTCTTAATAAATAGTTGAGGGACATGAGAATATTATTTAATTAAGCTTTTAATAATAGAAATACTACAGTTTGACAGAAGATCCATCGGTAACCGTAATAGGAGCTGGTCTCGCAGGCTCAGAGGCAGCCTGGCAAATAGCAAGTGCTGGAGTCAAAGTAACTCTCTTTGAAATGCGTCCAAAGAAGAAGTCTCCAGCTCACCACTCACCCGAATTCGCTGAACTCGTTTGCAGCAATAGTTTTGGGGCGCTAAGCAGTGATAGGGCTGCAGGACTTTTACAAGAAGAATTGAGAAATCTAAAATCTATTGTCATTGCAAAAGCTGATCAACACTCTGTTCCTGCAGGAGGAGCACTTGCTGTAGACAGAAGTCAATTCAGCTTATCAATCACAAATGAACTCTCATCTCATCCCTTAATAAGAATCATTCGAGATGAATGTCCCTGCCTACCAACTGATCAACAGATTACAATTCTGGCGACAGGTCCTTTAACAAGCGAATCTCTCGCTGAAGACATCAAAAAATTCACCGGAGAAAGTGAATGTCATTTTTTTGATGCAGCTAGTCCAATAATTACTGGGGAAAGCATTGACTTTTCAACAGCATTTCGTGCAAGTAGATACGACAAAGGTGATGCTGATTACGTTAATTGCCCTATGAATGAAGAATCATATTTAAAGTTTCACTCTGAGTTAATAAAAGCTGAACAAGCTGAATTAAAGGATTTTGAAAAAGAATCAGCTCTGTTTTTTGAAGGCTGCCTTCCTATAGAAGAGCTTGCGAAAAGAGGTCTGGATACTATGCGTTTTGGACCATTGAAGCCAATTGGACTTTGGGATCCACGATGGGGCGATGTAAACGACAAAAGTCTCCGAAGGCTAAAAAGAGCACATGCTGTCGTTCAATTAAGACAAGAGGACAAAGCAGGTAAACTATGGAATCTTGTTGGTTTTCAGACAAATTTAAAATGGGGCGAGCAAAAACGTGTATTTAGAATGATTCCAGGCTTATCGAAAGCAGAGTTTATTCGTTTAGGAGTTATGCATAGAAATACTTTTCTTGAATCTCCAAAGCTATTAGAACCAACACTTCAGTTCATAAATAGAAAAACTTTATTCGCTGCTGGACAGCTAACTGGTACAGAGGGTTATGCTGCTGCTATAGCTGGAGGCTGGTTAGCTGGCACTAACGCAGCATTATTGGCAAAGGGCTTAAATACAATCACTTTGCCATCGTCTACCATGATTGGGGCATTGACAAACTTTGTCAGTAATAGTCAAACAAGCTTACGGGTTCAAAATAAAAAGAACTTTCAACCTATGCCAGCTAATTTTGGATTACTACCTGAACTCGAAAAAAGAGTTCACAATAAACGTCAAAGATACAAAGAATATAGTTATAGAGCTTTAAGTCAAATAGAAAGATTGAGAGAAACATTAACAGCTAACAACTTGAATCAACAACCGTCCATTTAAAAAATTTCTTTTACATCATGACTCAACTAACAAATAAAACTAAAGCTTCTCGCGACTGGGATTCGATAGTTATTGGTTCCGGCCTTGGTGGATTAGTGACGGCAAGTCAACTAGCAAGCAAGGGTGCAAAAGTTCTTGTACTTGAACAGTACAAAATCCCAGGAGGAAGTGGTGGTTCATTTAAAAGAAAAGGATTTACTTTTGACGTTGGAGCATCTATGATTTTTGGCTTTGGTAAAAAGGGTTACACGAATTTACTAACGCGAGCTCTCAACGATGTTGGACAAGAATGTGAAACGGTTCCTGACCCAACACAATTGGCATATCATCTACCTAATCATTTAGAAATAGCTGTTGATAGAGATTATAAAAAATTCATCAAAAAGCTAATTGATTTATTTCCCCACGAAGAGAAAGGAATAAATCATTTCTACCAAACATGTTGGGATGTATTTAATTGTCTGAATTCAATGCCTTTACTTTCAATAGAGGACCCAGCATATTTAATGAAAGTTTTTTTCAAATCGCCCTTATCATGCTTAGGGCTTGCTAGATGGTTGCCAGTCAATGCCGGAGATGTAGCCAGAAGGTATATCAAAGATCCAGCACTTTTAAAATTCATAGACATTGAATGTTTTTGCTGGTCAGTCATGCCCGCCGACTTGACACCTATGATCAATGCAGGAATGGTATTTTCTGATAGACATTATGGAGGTATTAACTATCCAAAAGGAGGTGTTGGAATTATTGCAGAGAAGTTAGTAAAAGGAATTGAAAATTTCGCTGGAGAGATTAGATATAAAGCTAAAGTTAAAAAAATAATTTTTGAGAACGGAAGTGCTATAGGTGTCTCTTTAGATAATGGTGAAGAATTCTTTGGTAAAACTATTGTCTCTAATGCCACAAGATGGGATACATTTGGTGGAGAAGGAATCAATGATCCACTTGTTGAGGTAGATAAAATACCAATCGCCGAGAAAAAATGGAAAAATCGATACATCCCTTCTCCTTCATTTTTATCTCTTCACTTGGGGGTAAGTAAAGACTCAATTCCTTCGAACACTCATTGCCATCACCTACTTCTCGATACATGGGAAGAAATGGAACAGGAACAAGGAGTTACTTTTTTATCAATCCCAACTCTTTTAGATCCATCATTAGCACCTTCAGATAGCCATATTGTTCATGCCTTTACTCCTTCTTCAATGGATAGTTGGGAGGGATTAAGCAACAAAGAGTATTTAGACAAGAAAAAAGAAGATGGAGATAAGCTTATTTCAAAGTTAGAAAAATTATTTCCAAACCTTAGTCAAAATATTTTACACAAAGAGATAGGGAGCCCAAGAACGCATAAAAGGTTTCTCGCTAGAAACAAAGGGAGTTATGGTCCTATACCTTCAATGAGATTACCTGGTCTACTTCCGATGCCATTCAATACTACAAAAATCAAAGGACTCTATTGTGTAGGTGATTCTTCTTTCCCCGGTCAAGGGTTAAATGCTGTGGCCTTTAGCGGGTATGCCTGTGCTCACAAAATTGGCAGGAAGCTGGGAATAAACAAATGGGAACTTCCAAAATAAACAAGAAAATCTAACTAAAGATTTATGAAGGTAAGTTATCAAGACTAAACCTATAACCCTGCTGGCGAACAGTTGTAATTCCTCCTCCATCACCAAGACCTGCTTGTTCTAGTTTCCTTCTAAGGGTCAAAACCTGCGTATCAACAGAGCGAGGGCCGCCACTAAATGGAGGCCATGCCATTCGAAGTAGCTCATGGCGGCTTCGAACCATTCCAGGAGGCATCAACAAGGCACACAACAAGGCAAATTCCCTTGGACTTAGTTCTACAGGCTTCTCTCGCAGAGTGACCTGCCTGAGGAGAAGATGAACTTCAAGAGGACCAACCGCTACACGTTCCTGTAAACCAATCCTCCCTCTTTTTAGTAAAGTCCTACACCGAGCAGCCAATTCTTCTAAACCAAAAGGTTTCCTCAAAACATCATCAGCTCCATCATCTAAAAGACCTACAACGGGTTCAACACCTGTTCGCGCTGTAAGGACAATGACTGAACATCCCAATTGTTGTGCGAGTCTAAGCGCTGAACTTTTTTCCAAAAGCTCTGCACTAACTAATAAATCTGGTGATTGATCGCGACAAAGGTCAACTGCCTCCTCAGCAGAACCAACTGCTGCGGCCAACTGTCCATCCTGCCTGAGCCTCTGAACCAGAACAGTTCTGAGAGTTGGATGTGGCTCTACAACAAGTACCTTGGAGGGTGATTGCGTGGTTGCTTGAATTGGAGAAGAACCTGAGGAGGATCCTTGAATTTGCTCAGTAGCAAGCTGATCTGCAGGTATTAATGTCACAAGTCAGAAAAGTAGACCCTTAGACTAGAGAGGATATTAAAGCAAACTGATCGCTGGCTACCAATAATAGCCTGTGTCTTAGCAAACCATGACATCTTTTGATGCACCAGAGGCAATAAAACACTTCCAATCAATTTGTGATGCCTGTCAAGAGCTAAAAAGTCGATACCATAGCCCATCTGAACTGAGGATCTATGCAGATGGATATTTACATTCTTTGAGGAATTGCAAGAGATTAGGGTCAAGGGATCAAGAGAAATTAGAAGCATTAATTGATAGGTGGATTATGGATCCTTCCAGCTTTATTGGCCCTGATGGTGATATCAATAACCTCTTTTTTCAAAAAGAGGCCTAAAAACGTAACAAAAAAGTAACAAGTTATGAAGCTAATGCGATTTCCAATTTTTCTTTCAATTCCCCAGAGTTATACATACTTATCAAAATATCAGATCCTCCCATAAATTCTCCTTTCACATAAACCTGGGGAATTGTAGGCCAATTTGAATATTCTTTAATCCCTTCTCTAATTTCCATATCTGAAAGTACATCAAAAGTATCAAAGCTCATTCCCAACGAATTAAGAATTTGTACAACATTGTTCGAAAAACCACATTGAGGCATCAACTTATTGCCTTTCATAAAAACAAATATTGGTTTTGAATTAATTAAATGTTCAATTTTTGAACGAATAGTTGAATCCATATCAGAAAAGTTATTGAGGAGTTGAGGTTTTCAAGGCCAAAGCATGAATTGTTTCAGATTTCAATTCATTTTTTAACGCACCATAAACAAGTTGATGTTGTTGTACAAGTGACAAGCCAGAGAATTCTTCAGATACGACATTTACTTCAAGATGATCCCCACCCCCCATATCTTTAACATCAATTTGAGCATCTGGAAGTGATTGCTTAATTAGAAGAGTAACTTCTTTGGCTGTAATCATTTTTAAATAAAGAATTAAATTGAATTAAGAGGTAATAAATTCAATGTGCTGTTAGAGAATCAATTAAGTAGATCATATTATCTTCTGCCAACAGCTAACAAAGCCGTTTGTTCAGCACTTCGCATACTTTCTGAAAGTGAAATATTAAAATCATTTATAGATTGATTAAAATCTTTGGAAATAATAATTGGTTTAGAGAAACAAATTGATGCCGATCCAGAAAACTTTGGGATTACATCGCTGTAAGCTAAACCGACTGGGACAATTTTGATTTCCATGCCTTTATTAGAGGCTAGTTGAGCTAGACGAATCAAGCCTTTTTTTAGTTTTACAGGTTCACCAAATCGATTTATTTTTCCTTCTGGGAATACAACCAATTGCTGACTTGAAATCAACAAATCTACTGCATATCTAAGAGTCGTTAACGAAGGTCTTCCCTGATCAATTGGGAAACATCCCAATCTGTTTAGAAACCATCCCTGTACTCCTCTCATTTCTGAACGGGTGACCATGTATCTACAATCTCTATTTGTAATCCTTCTCCCAGCAGCCATAGTAAGCATCAAAGCATCCCATCTTGATCTATGAGTAGGAGAAAGTACAACAGCACCGCTTAGAGGTAAATTCTCTCCACCAATGACTATTCTTCTTCTAAAAAAATTGTTTAATGCAAAATCTTGTGTCGCCAGCATAGCCAATCGACTCCAGAAAGGATCAATCCCAAGGCATATTTCTTTCTCTCTATGAAGAAGGAGCAAAAATCCCTAGTTAACAACTCTCTAAATAAGTTAACTCCGAAAGCTTTACTATTAATAAACATACTGGGCAGTTACTCCAGCGGCTAAACCTTATTTTGCTTTTGATGAATACAATCAGGGTATATTTCATATACCTATGGCAAGTCTAGGCGTAAACATTGATCACATAGCAAATGTTCGAGAAGCTCGTAAGACATTTGAACCTGATCCAGTATCAATGGCTCATTTAGCGGAATTAGGTGGTGCTGACGGTATAACAGTTCATCTAAGAGAAGATAGAAGGCATATTCAAGATAGAGATCTAAATCTTCTAAAAGAGACTGTGCATACTCGACTAAATCTGGAAATGGCAGCAACTGAAGAAATGACTTCAATAGCACTTAATCTTAAGCCAGATATGGTTACATTAGTTCCTGAAAAAAGGGAAGAAGTAACTACAGAAGGGGGACTTGATGTCATTAAACACAAAAACAAATTAAAGGAAATAATCCAGCGTCTATCAAATGAGGATATTCCAGTTAGTCTTTTTGTTGATCCAGTCCAGGCTCAATTAGAAAATTGTGCTGAAGTAAAGGCCGCCTGGATTGAACTGCACACAGGTAAATATGCAATCACAAAAAACAAGGCAAGAAGTTTGGAATTATCCATTCTTAAAGAAAGCACATCAAAGGCAAAATCTTATGGTTTGAGAGTAAACGCAGGGCATGGATTGACCTATCAAAACGTTGAACCGATTGCGGGTATTGAAGGGATTGAAGAATTAAATATTGGCCATACAATTATTTCTAGAGCCCTTTCAGTAGGTCTATCTCAAGCAGTAAAAGAAATGAAAAGCCTAATTATCAATCCAAGGAAAGACAACTTCTTACTTTAAAGATTTTCAAATCGCATTTTGACTCTTGCTAACAATTTATCGAAGTAATAAAGCTGAATGGTTGGCAGAGATACTTGGACAGGAACTCCGATTAAACCCTCCTGAAATAACAGAAGAAGTTAATATTATCGTAAGTACATGGCCTTCAAGCAGATGGCTAAGTGAAAAACTTTCAATAATTAATAATATCAATGCATTAGTTAAATACCCTTTCCCTGGTACATATTTAAAAAGATTAGTCAAGAAAATTATTGGCATTGACCCTGATGAAAAAGATCCATGGGAAAAGAATCAACTTGTTTGGAATATTTTAGAATTATTACCAGAATTAATGAAAGATGAAGAAGCTCAAGTAATTCGTTCCTGGCTAAAAATAAGCGATAAAGAAAATACGCAGATTAATCTGAATTTATGGGATCTAGCAAACAATATTGCAGAGACATTTGATGATTACATACTTTATAGACCTAAAATTATCAAGCAATGGTTAAGCAAGAAAACGAACAAAAAATCTAGAGAAATTAGTGTTAATAAAAATATCCTTTGGCAAGAAATATTATTTAATTTATTATATAAAAAGATAAACAAAGATCCGTTCTGCATCCAAGTCGAAAAAGCTATTAAACGTTTAAAGAAAGATGATATTTCTAAACTAGATTATCCAAAAAATCTATACGTCTATGGAATTAGTAGTCTTGCTCCATTGCAAATAGATTTAATTCAAGCATTATCAAAGGTAATAAATATAAAAATTTATATAATTTCCCCTTGCAATGATCTTTGGCAAAGATGTGAAGCAAGAAGACTAAAATTTAGAAACACATGGAATACTCCTCCCGACAGGCAATGGTTACTAGAATCTCCAAGACTTGAAGCCTTCCTTGGACGGATGGGGGCTGAATATCAACAGTTACTAGAAGGGAGTGGTGAATATCAATTGGGAGATAGAAACGAGGAAGATATTTTTTCTCTTACAGCAGATATCGCCACTAATAAAGGGAACGAACCAAATTTATTAGAACAACTACAACAAGAATTGTTATCCACAAAAAGTGAAAATATTTTAACTAAAGAAAAATCTGACAAATCACTCCTTTTCCTTAAATCTCCAGGAAAGTATCGACAAGTGGAATTGATAAGGGACCATATATTACAGCTCTTAAGCGATAACAGGGAAATTCAACCTAGAGACATTTTAATAATGACACCACAAGTTGATAGCTATGCGCCAATAATCACCTCAGTATTTAATAATATAAATAAAAATACTACTCAGCTACCCTGGGTAATCACAGATAAAAGTCAAGAAGATAAAGTAGGTTTAATACATTTTGTGTTAAATCTTTTTGAGATTTCCGCATCTCGTCTAACCGCATCAATTTTTGAAAACTTATTAATTAATCCAGCATTACGAACGCAACAGAATATAAGTATTGACGAGGCAAGTGACATAATCAAAAGCCTTCAATCCTCGGGTTTTACTTGGGGACTTGATTCCTCAGAAAGATTTGGGGAAGAAACTCATAGCCTATGTTGGTGTCTAGAAAGGTTTCTACTTGGTCTTGTATTACCAGATAATCCAATTAATGGAATAAGCCATATCTCCCCTTATTCCGAGAATATTTCAAGTGCAGAATTTATAAAAGCTTGGGGTATACTTTCAAAACTTTGCAATTATATCGATGCGGTTCGCAGTAAACGTTCATGTAAAGAATGGATAAAACTTATATCATCGCTAGTAAAGGATTTATTCGGAGATGGTGGAGAATGGGCATGGGAAGAGCAACAACTACTAACTATTGTTAATAATTGGGGTCTTTTAACAGATAATTGCGAACTAGAAATTGATTGTCTAGTAGTTAAAGATATTATCACCAAAGCATTAGGTTCTACAAATGGCAAATTTGGTCATAGAACAGGGAAAATCACGATCAGTGCCTTAGAACCAATGAGAGCAATACCTCATAAAGTCATCATCATCATGGGACTAGAAAGTAGAACTTTTCCAAGAATAGAGAATAGAAGAAGTTTTAATCTCCTAGAAAGAAAAAGAGAGCTTGGAGATCCAAATCAATATGATAAAGACCGCTATTCATTGTTAGAAGCTTTAATCTCAACTCGTCAAAATCTTTTGGTCTCTTGGAATTCAAAAGATGAAAAGACAGGAGAAGATCTTGAAGCTCCAAGCCCTATTCAACAATGGTTGAATTACTTAAAAATAAAATTAGGAGACAATACCTTTAAAGATATTCTCATTGAGCCACCAGCAAATCCTCTTGATAATTTCAACTTTATAAAAACAGAATATTCACAAATCATGAGTTGTGATAGGAAGAATCTAGAAGCTAGAGAATGGCTTGAAAAAGCAATCCCGATTAAAAATATCTCACTAGCATTACCGCTAAAGAGGAAAGAAATAAATGTAAGCGAATTAAAACCTTATTCCTTCGAGAAAACCAAAGAATGGTTACTCAATCCGCAAATAACATGGTTAAAAGAACATGAAATTCAATCAAGAGAGTTTGTCAAACTTATTGAAGATAATGATTTTCTGGAGCTTTCAGAATTAGAAAGATATAAACTTCTAAAACATCGACTTCAAAATAGTGATCTCTTAAATATTAATCATACAAAAAATAACTCAAACTACTGGGAAGAAAACTATTCTGGCAAAGGTGTTTTCCCTCCCAAAGGCTCTGGATTAATAGAGAAGGATCTTCTTCAGGAGCGGTGGAATAATTTAATATCCACAATTTACGCTACCGGGCAAATCACGAAAAGGAGTATTGAGATGAAAGAGTTAGAGGGTGAATTTTACTTTGGAGGGAAGAATTTAATACAGATTGAAGTTGGAAGTTTAAAATATAAAACTCTTATGAATGGATGGCTAAATCATTTATATTTATCTGCAAATAGTTCATTTAATTATAAAACACTGATAATTTCTAAAAAAACAGATTATAGAAAAAAAATTCAATTTGAAGTAAGCAAGGAGATATTACCAATCAATACGAAAGAAGCGACAAAAATTTTAAGTCAAATACATCAATTAGCAACCGCAGGGAGAAATAATTGTTGGCCCATACCACCAGAAAGTGGACTGGATTATGCCCTTGCTTCAAAAGACAATAATAAGAATGAGCAAGATTTATTTCAAAAGAAATGGGAAGGTGATTTATATAGGCAAGGAGAAAGAGAGACACTAGCGATGGAACTTTGTTTTGGCAAACAATGCAAAGCCTCTACTTTTTTAGACTTTGAATCATTTAATGATGTGTTGATGAGTCTCTATGAACCAATCCTCAAAAACACCAACTAACTAGCAACTAAAATGAAGCTTAAAAGAAATCTCTTTAGTTATGTTATAGATCTCTTATCAAAATGGGGATTTAGCAAGCAGGGGCTATTTAATAATTCAAAAGGAGAATGGTATTTCTTTTCTCAAATAGTACTAATTCTCCTACATTTTATACCTCCCTACCCAGAAATAAAGCAAATCCCATTTTCAATAAATACTTTTTGTATAATTATTGGATTTGGAATTTCAATCTTAGGTCTATTCATTGTCATCAAAGCATTCATAGATTTAGGAGGAAATCTAACTCCGCTACCTTATCCAATGAATGAAGCGAGTCTGATAAAAAATAATTCATATCAAAATGTTCGGCATCCTCTTTATAAGGGATTATTATATATTTCATTAGGAATATGTATTTTTTCATTGAGTCTAATACATCTATTTCTACTCATATCATTAGCTTACATTTTAAAAATAAAAGCCTTGAAGGAAGAAGAAAGGTTGAAAATTAAATTTCCTGAATACAAAAAATATATCAAAGAAGTACCAGCTATTATAAAAAAAATAAAATATTTAGACTGGAGATCCTAAATGTTAATTATAAGCAATTTAAAACATCAATTTCAAGGGATAATTAAAAGCGAAATTATTATTTCTTATTTTATTCTGATAACTAAGAAATAAATATGACTAATATTGAATTATTTCAACCAAATAAATATCCTTTATCGAATGGAATACGACTAATAGAAGCAAGTGCTGGGACAGGGAAAACATTTTCTCTTTCTCATCTTGTCTTAAGGTTATTAACTGAAAAAGAATATTCAATAAACGAAATACTTGTTGTTAGCTTTACAGAAGCGACAGCATCAGAAATAAAAGCAAGAATTATTGAGAGATTAATTCTTGCTTTAAAAATAATTGAATCAATAAATACAACTGTAAAACCCAAGCAGGTAGACAATGTACTATATGAATGGGTCGAATTAAATATAACATCTAAAGAAAGAGCCTTATATATAGCATCACTACTCTTAGAAGCATTAGAAAGAATTGACAATGCAGATATCACAACAATTCATGGATTTTGCAGTAAAACACTTCGTAGAGAAGCTCTTGATAATGGAAATAATTTAAACCCAACCATCGAAAAAGATTCAAACTCATTAATAAATGAAATTGTTGAAGAATATTGGAGAAAAGAAATATTAGAAATAGAAATTTCAGAATTAAAAGGTTTACTTAAAAGTAATTTTAATCGTAAGAATTTGATTGAAGTTCTTAGTTCATTGGATAATGACCCTAATAATAGTTTCAAACAAACTTTTAATTACTTAAAAATAGAAGAAAGTCTTTCATCTCAATTAAACAACTATATTGAATCATTATGGATAAAATTTAAGACTATTTGGGAAGAGAAGGGACAAGAGCTTGAAGATGGCTTCATAAAGATTGCTAAAGATCTAAGATCTCAGGGTATTAAAGATACAAAGCCATACTCATCTAAGCCCAGAAAAAATCGTTATGAGCTTTTAAGTGACTGGATTGAAGAATATAAAGAGAAAAAGCGACCATCATATGAAGATATTCAAAAACAAAACCTTATAAATGGATATTTTCATCCTAAAAATATTTATCAACTAGAGATGAAGCATAAAATTGATTCTTGTTCTAAAGAAATGGAACTAATTCTTGATACTATAGGAGATTTATATGATGGTCCATGTGAATTTGCTTGGGAGCATGCTTTGTTATGGACTAAAAGAGAGCTTGAAAAAAGAAAATCTAAAAAGGGTTTAATAAATTATTCTGATCTACTTAAATTATTAGATCCCAAAAACCTAAATAGTAATGAAATCAAGGATGAGGTTAATCCTAATAATATCTACAGAAATCTAGAGCAAAGATATAAAGTAGCCTTAATCGATGAATTCCAAGATACTGACCCAGTCCAATTAAGAATATTAAAAAATGCCTTTGGCAACCGATCATCACATCTATTACTAATGATTGGAGATCCGAAGCAAGCAATCTATAGTTTCAGAGGTGGATGCTTAAATACATATATGAAAGCAAGAGAAACTTGTGATCAAATTCATTTTATGAATGCTAATTATAGAAGTACAAAAAATCTAATTTTATCACTCAATAAATTATTTCTTGATGGTTTAATAAGATCAAATCTATCAACTCAAGAACTTAATCCATGTTCACAAGAAGATCTACTAAAACTAAATGGAATAAAAGAACCTTTTAAGATATTAAATCTAATAGATAATAATCAAAAAGAAAAAGCTCAAAGAATAAAATTAGATTCAAAAAGCAAAATAGAGGATAAAATTCCGAAAGTTATTGGATCTTATTTGTTAGAGCTTTTAAGCAATAATCCCAAAGATTTAAACCCCTCAGATATTTGTATATTAGTCAATAGACATGATCAAGCTAAAAACATCCATAGCTATTTATCAAAAATAAAAATCCCTTCGCAACTCTTGAGTAATGAAAATATATTTACTAGAGAGGGTGCTCAAATCCTACAGATTTTCATTAACTGTATCGTCAGTCCACATAATCAACAAACTCTTGCTCTACTAGCTTGTTCTGAGCTAATGCAATGGAAAAAGGAAAAACTTGTCAAATCAAAAATTGATGGCGATTTTGATTCATTATCTTCGAAGTTCTATGAACTTTCAAAATTATTTCCAACGATTGGATTATTAGGCTGTTTGTCTAACTTTCTAGAAGGGAAGTCAATAGCTGATCTTTCTAATAGAGGAACTTTATTAGGTGATCTTTACCAAAGCTCTCAGTTAGTAGATGAACAGATTCATCGACAGAAGTTTAATGCATTAAGAGCATCACAATGGCTTAGTAGTCAAAGGTTCCAGTCCACTGAGCAAATACCTGAGGAATATCAACCTAACAGTGCCATTAGTAATAGCTCCGTAAATATAATTACAATTCACAAGAGTAAAGGACTACAATTTAAAATAGTGATTTGTCCATACTTATGGCAAAAGCCTCCAGACAGAAAAAGTCATTTATGGAAAGATAATCAAAATCTATTAATTTCTAAAAAGTATAAATGGAATAAAAAATATAGCTCATACCAAGACTTTATTAGAAAAGAATCCTTAAATGAAGCAGAGCGGTTAGCTTACGTTGCTTTTACAAGAGCTAAAAAACAATTAATAGTCCTCTGGGCAAATGCTGCTGGTCAAGAAGGGAACCCTCTTTCAGGATTTTTATTTGGCTCTGAATCAATAAACCTAAAGATAGAAGACCATACAAAGGAAATGATGGAAAATTCATTCACAAAAAGAGCACTAAAAGTTGATATTCAAGATATAAAAACAATTGAAACAAATAAGACATGGATTCAACCTAAAAGTAAAGCTAAATTATCGCTTGGAGCAATTCCTACCCATCAATTTGAAAATAGTTGGGGAAGGTATAGTTTTTCAAAATGGATAACACAAAAAAATGACGACTTAATTCTAAAGGACATATCAGATGAGTTAAATGAAGATCATGAATTTAAGGATGAAATTGAGGATATATCTGTCCAAAAAATTGATCACGTTTTTGTAGAAAATGATCAAATTAGTGACAGATTAGAGGATCACAAATTTTCTAAAGAAAGTCCTATTGGTAATTTCCCAAGGGGACCTATAGCAGGGACTTGTCTTCATAAAATACTTGAAAGAATAGACTTCAATGATATTGAAAATCAACTAAAAGTTTCAACTATAATAGAAGAAGAATTAAATATAGTTAATATAAGTCATTCATTTGTTGAACCAATAAAAATTTTATTAAAGAGAATTGCAAATATCCCTTTAGGAGGTCCTTTAGGTAAATTTAAAATGAAAAATCTAAATTCTAAAAGCTCTATTAAAGAATTAAAATTTGATATTCCAATTTGTCATGAAGCTAATCCAATTAATACTCTCGAATTATCATCAATTTTTAGAGAAGACGCTCAAAATAAATATGGCTCAGACTATATAAATAAACTGCATGATCTAAAAATCCATAGCAGCGGTTTCCTAACCGGATCCATAGACCTAGTTTTTGCAGACAACCCAAATCATAAAATTGCTAAATGGTGGGTTTTAGATTGGAAAAGTAACTGGATAGGAAGTCCGCTATCAAAAGAGCATAGTTCTTCATGTGGTCCCTCAAACTATTCAATTTCCAGAATGGATGAAGAAATGTACCATCATCACTATCCACTACAAGCCCACATATATTTACTTGCTTTACATAGATTTTTAAATTGGAGGCTCCCCGATTATTCACCACAAAAACATCTTGGAGGTTACATTTACGTATTTTTGAGAGGGCTTCCAGATAAAGAAGAGTTAGAAGAAAAGAATTTTCTGCAATGGACTCCAGGATTAATCGTAGAAGCTGCTCCTATTGAAAGAATTAAGAAATTAGATTTATTGATTAAAAGAAAATATAAATGAGAGAACCCTTGAAAAAAATTTTTTCAACTGATTTAAATCAATCATTATTGGCTACTTTAATTCGCTATTTTCCACCCATAGAGTTTAATGAAGCTTTAATAGATGTTGTAAATGTATTAATGGATGGATTATCAAGAGGCGAAGTTTACATAGATATGAAGAAAATCCCTGAAAATCTTGAACTTAAATATGAAGATTGGCCCAGGTATCATATGAAAGCATTATTAGAGAGTGGTTGGACTGAAGGAGATAGCTCCCCTATAGTTTTAAATGGAGATTTGATTAGTTGGCGGCGTACACATGATGAGATAGTTGAGACCATTCAAAAAATACTATTAAGGAATCAACCTATTAATAACCTTTCTAAGGAATTACCTGATCAAATTGATACTAAGAATTTAGAACATCTAAATCTTCAACAAATAGGAGCCGTTAACCTTGTTGAAAGGGAACAAATCATATTATTAAGTGGTGGCCCCGGTACCGGCAAGACTAGTACCATCCGTCAAATGCTTTTAAAAGCTCTGACAAAAAATCCGACTCTTGATATTGCAATGGCTGCACCAACAGGGAAAGCCGCAAAAAAGCTAAAAGACACTATTCAGGCGGGTATATCAAATTTTGCAGATCCGATAATGTATAAGCTTTCTAATATTCCCTCTAAAACATTGCATAAATGGTTGGAAGCAGGACCAAAAGGCTTCAGAAGAAACTCTCAACGTCTATTAAAATTAGATCTAATAGTCATAGATGAGATGTCAATGGTTGACCTGCCAACCATAAATGGATTACTCGATGCATTGCCAAAATCATGCCAAATAATCTTAGTAGGTGACCCTGACCAATTATTACCAATTGGAAGTGGTGGTATATGGCAGATTTTGCAAGAGAAAGAAATGAAAATAAACTTTCAATCTAACTCAATCAAACTTACAAAGTCATACCGAAACAAAGGAGATATCGCTTTATTAAGAAATACACTTAAAGATGAAGGAGTAGATGCCTTTTGGAACCTTCTTTCAATGAAAGAAGGTTCATCAAATATAAATCAACATCTTTCATCGATAAATAATATTCCTGATCCAGTAGCGAGTACTCTTTTAAACCATAGAAAGAAACTTAAACATTTAACAGAAAATTGTATTAAATCTATTCCTAATGCAGCATGGCAATCAAGCATGATTGAGGTAGAACAATCAGTTGAGATGATAAAACTCTTTAAGTTCATAGATAACCTTCTCATACTTTGTCCACAAAGATATGGGCCCTGGGGAGTAAAAAAAATACACGAGTATCTTTTAGGAAAGCGGTTTGAGAACGAAGCACACAAGTGGGAGCAAGGAACACCTATCATGGCAAGAAGTAATCAACCAGAAATAGGTTTAGCAAATGGAGACGTTGGAATAATTATTGGCACCGGAGAGAATAGACGTTTTTTATTCAATGTTTTTTCTGAGGAAGAAAAAATAGTAACTCGATTAATAAACCCATCAAGATTAAATATGTATGATGCGGCATATGCAATGACAATTCATAAAGCACAGGGTAGTGAAGCTGATCAAGTTCTTTTACTTTGGCCAAGCACCTCAAAAATTTCAGAAGAGAATACTCTCATAAAATTTTATTCTGAGGATTATGAAAAAAGAATGCTTTACACAGCAATAACTCGTGCAAAAAAACATTTATTGGTAATTACCAATAAAAAAGAAGACTTTTAAAGATGAAATCAACTTATTCCTAAAAGGATTTTTGAGATGATAAAATCTATTTATATCCCTTTAACAAGGCGAGTCAGCAAAGCACGGTTATACACCGATCGGAAGTTGTCTGCCTAATTTGAAGGACAAAAAGGCAACCATTATTAGATGAAAAATAAAAATCTACATGAGGATTCCTCATGTCCAGTAGATCAAGATGGTCTTGAGAAATCTACTGATGAATTATTGGCTGATGGAGATAAAGATTCAGGAAATGGATTTTCTGAGTTTAATTTTAGTGACGAATTAATTCAAACAATCTCTGCTCAAGGCTACTCATCACCCACTCCAATTCAAAAAGCTGCAATTCCTGAATTGCTTCTTGGTAGAGATTTAGTT
>Ga0209433_10000260_pt1 | contig 16516 bp, 17 predicted proteins | sample METZYME_5_50m_FD_187552 | JGI IMG/M metagenome (GOLD analysis project Ga0209433, IMG submission 187552) | Marine microbial communities from oxygen minimum zone in mesopelagic equatorial Pacific - METZYME_5_50m (SPAdes) (version 2) | ecosystem: Environmental > Aquatic > Marine > Oceanic | place...
TGCTTTAGAAAAGGCAAAGGGTAATCCACAAGCAATGAAAAAACTAAAACCATTTCAAGATGAATTAAAATCGGTTAGAAAAAATGGTCAAGTATTAACAAAACAAATGGTAGGTCTTTTTCAAAAAAATCCTACATACAAAAAACACTTTGTGTTTGAAGCTGCAACTGGTTCAGTAAAGTTTGGAGACAAATCAATATCTCGTGCAGATGTTATGGTTGAGTTTGATGATAAGAGAGGTAAAATTACTCATAATTATTCTTTGAAATCAGTTAATGAAGCAGATGTTCAAACACTAACTAATCTTTACAAATTTTATGCATCTTTTAAATCATCTGGTAGTTCATCACCTTATATGGCAGTTCGTGGTAATATTGTAGATACTCCAGCAAAAGTTCTTTCACATACTAAAAAGATTTTAAACATGGGTGAATCTTTAGAAGAAGGAACTCATTTAACTTTTAAATCAATTATGAATGAAGCACTTACGATGAATGAATATGGTAGAAAAGTACTACATGAAAACACAATAGAACAACTAGATGAATTTGCACTACTAGATAAAATTAAAAAAGGTGTTTCTAGTATTAGTAAAAAAGTTAGAGATAAGTTTACACAAATGTGGAACTGGATAAAAGAAAAAGTATCTAAAGCATTCGATTTCATTAAATCTTTAGGTAAAAAAATGTTATTAGGATTATTTAAATTTTTTGGTATAGAACCAAACAATGTGGGACTAACAGGGAAAGGGCCAGAACTCTTTACACAATAATATGGCAAAAGCAAATTTACATTTAGAACATATCGAAGATGAAATCTTCAACTCTGGAGTTGATGGTGCAAGACAATCTATTCTTTTTCTACTATCTCTTACTAAGATGTTATCATCTGGTAGTAAAGGTGTAAAGAATGTCACTGTAAAATGGGATGGAGCTCCAGCAGTATTTGTTGGTGAACATCCAGAGACAAAAGAATTTATAGTTGCAAAGAAAGGATTGTTTGCAAAGAAACAAGAATACTATACATCACATGCAGATATAGATGAGAAACTATCTGGAGACCTTGCAAAGAAGTTCAAAGTATGTTTAGATAACTTCAAAGACTTAGGTATCAAGGGAATCTTACAGGGTGACTTGATGTTTACCAAAGGAGATTTAGAAACGCAAAAAATTAACGGCGAAAGCTATATTACCTTTGGCCCTAATACTATCACTTATGCAGTTCCTTCTACATCTAAACTTGCATCTACTATGAGAAAAGCAAATGTGGGTGTAGTTTGGCATACAACTTATTCTGGTTCATCTCTATCAGATATGAAAGCTTCTTTTGGTGCAAACATTTCTGGTCTTAAAAAATCAAGTAAAGTCTGGATGGACAATGCAGAATATAATGATGTGTCTGGAACTGCAACATTCAATGCAAAAGATACTATGGAAATGAGAAGACTCATGTCTAGAGCAGGTAAAGTATTTCAATCAATATCTGCACCTCAACTTACTAAATTTCTTAATATGCAAGAGAGTATGATTGCTGGTGCAACTTACAAGACATATCATAACAGTAGAGTAAGAGCAGGTGATAATCTACTTAGAATGAACTATAAGAATCATGTAAATGGATACTTTAAATTTGCAGAAGAAAGATTACAAAAAGAAATAGATAAGTTGAAATCACCAAAAGGTAAAGAGGCAAAGACAAAAAATAAAGATATGTTTTTATCTGAAATAAGAAAAGCTTTACCAATACTAACAAAGTTAGTAGAATTTCAAGCACTTATAAATTATGGTAAAACTAAAGTACTATCTAAGTTAAACCAAGCAAATCAACTAACCAGTATGTTTGTTAAAAAAGGTAATGGTTACGATGTGGTTGCACCAGAGGGTTTTGTTGCAATTGACAATAATCTTGGTGGTGCAGTAAAGTTAGTAGACAGAATGGAATTCTCACTAAATAACTTTACAGTTCAGAAAGATTGGGACAAATAAATTATGGAGATATATTATGGCAACTTCGTTGAAAGAGTACCAGTATCATGGTGCATCATTTGGTAATGAGGGTTTAACCCTAAAAGATAAAGATGGACAACCTTTTATAATAAGAAAAGATATTTTAGAATGGGGTGGTTCAACAGTTTGGGAAAAATGTCATCCCACATTCATTTCACAAAAAAGAAAAGTTATACTTACATGTCCTCGTAAAGTAGGACATTCTTCTATTCGTTTTTATTTAAGTTATATGAATAGTCATTATGATGATGACTGGACTTGGATTGAAGGAATAGATAGAGACCCACAACAATGGTTAAGTGATGAAGATTCAGAAGCTTTGTATCAAGATTTATATTCAGACAATCCAGAAAACTCTAAAATATGTGTAGTTCCAGAACCAGATGCTTGTAGTAACACAAATCTTGAAGGTAATCAATACCATTATGGTGCTCAATTTGTATCTAAAAAAGATACAGAGGAAGTAAACAGATTATTTGGAAAAGAAAATGATATCATATGGCCATTAGAATTTTCTGATAACAGTGAAAAAGTATTGAATAATGAAAGAGCATTTTTTCCACCATGGCAAAAACTAAAACCATTTTCGGATTATAAAACTTATTTAATAGTTAGAGACCCTTGGGATAGATTTATATCTGGAGTAATAACAGAAATGGATAATGGTCTCATGAATCCTTGGAAGTATGATTCTATTGCAAATACAGAAAAGGGATGGGAACTTCTGTATACTGCTGTAAAAAGAATACTATTCTTTACAGAACCAGAATATCTTACATTAGGTGGTTTGGATGGCCCTCAAGCAAATCATACATTTCTGTTAGGAAGACCTCTATGGAAAGGTGAATCTATGTACGATTCATATGATGTGTTAATTGACTTTAAACATGAATTAGAATTTGAATCAAATGAACATGAAATTATGTCTGTATCTCATGATTCTTTAAAAAATAGTAAAGGTATTATTGATTCTCTTTTACATTATGGATTCATAAATCAAGAAGTTGTTGATGAATTCTATGGAAAACAACATCATTCAATGTATGCACATACTCATATCAATGTGACACCTTATATCAGACAACATGTGATAAGTGAGTTACAGGAAGATAAAGACCTAAAAGAATGGTGGGATAGAGCTCGTGAATTGGTTGATATTGAGTATAAACTCATAGAAAACAATAAACATAAAATCGAAAAAACATAAATACTTGTATGAAATCTTTCAGAGACATAGTAGAGGTGAAATCCAAGTCGGCAGTTTTTGCATTTGGTAGGTTCAATCCACCAACGGCTGGACATCTTAAACTTGCAATGAAAGTAAAACAAGTCGCTGGTTCTAATGATGGATTCATCTATACAAGTCATAGTCAAGACCCAAAGAAGAATCCATTAGATTATAGAACTAAAACAAAGTTCATGAAACTCTTATTTAAACCAGCAAGAGTAACAGTTTCTACATCTAATTCTAGAACAGTTTTTGATGTAGTTGTTGATTTATATAACCAAGGATACAGAAGTGTAAAGATGGTTGCTGGTTCTGATAGACTGAGAGAATTTGATACTCTACTTCAAAAATACAATGGTATTAAAGGTAGACATGGTTTCTACAACTTCACTGATATTGAATTAGTATCAGCAGGTGAAAGAGACCCAGATGCAGATGACATATCTGGTATGTCTGCATCTAAGATGAGAGCATTAGCTTTCGATGGTGATGAAAGAGGATTTACTTCTGCATTACCAAGAACTTTTAGACAAGGAAAACAACTGTATAAGGCAGTAAGAAAGGGAATGGCAATTCGAGAAGAATTCCATCATATACCAGAGTACATGCAAAATGATATTGGAAAATACATACGAATCGCTACTTGAGGGAATAAACGACCCTGGCGTATTTAAAGCTGTCTTCATGGCAGGTGGGCCAGGTTCTGGAAAATCTCTTGCAGCTAAAAAATTAGGTTTTCAATCTATGGGTTTACGACCAGTAAACTCAGACGCATCGTTTGAACAAGGTCTTAAAAAAGCAGGTCTTTCACTTAAGATGCCAGAAGACGAAGAAGAACAAAGAGATGCAATCAGAGTTCATGCAAAAGCCATGACTGCAAAACGACAAGATATGTTAGTTAAAGGTCGTATAGGTCTTGTTATAGATTCTACTGCAAGAGATATAAAGAAACTACTTATACAAAAGAAATTACTAGAACAACTCGGTTACGAAACTGCAATGGTATTCGTAAATACTTCTTTAGAAACTGCATTAGATAGAAATAGAACAAGAGAAAGAAGTATACCAGACAAGATAGTACAAGATAACCATGCAAAAGTTAGAACAAACTTAGGTAAACTACAGAATGCATTTGGTCGTGCAAATTTCTTCATTATCGACAATGATGGTGATGTAAAAGATTTAGAAAAAAATACAACTAAAGTGTTTCCTAGACTACAATCATTTGTAAAAAGTTTCCCTTCTAATAAGATGGCACAATCATGGAAAAAGGCACTAACTATGAAACCTATGAAAAATATCAAACTTGCAGCTGAATATGAGAGTCCAGCAGATATGGACGATAGATTATTCAATGAAGATGCAACAACAGATGCACTAAAAGGTAAACAAGAAAGAGAAAAAGAACAACTTAAAGTAAAACACGATAGAGAAATGGATGCAGATAGAAGAAGAATAACAAGGGACAAGAATAGAGATACAGACCCATCATCTACTAATGAAGTCTCAGATGCAGTTCAAGCTACAAAAGAAAAGATTTATAAAGACCTCAAGAAGAAGAAAGATTACTTTGAGAAAGAGTATGGTGATAAAGCAAAAGAAGTCATGCATGGAACAGCAATGAATCAAGCAAAGAAAATACATAAGGTTGCAGAAGGTAGGTTTAATACTGAACTAACCAGACAACTACAACTTGAAGTATTAACTGCAGCTCAAAGAAGAAAAATCGGAATGAGGATGAAAAGGTTTGCTAAAAAGATTCAAAAAACTAAAGAAAGAATGAAGAAAAGAATGAAGAATTCTAAACAACTTCAAACAAAAGCAAACAAACAAGCAAGAATAACCATGTTTAAAAAGATGTCTGGTGGTAAAACACCTGGCCAAGTTTCAATAGGAACTAGAATTGCAGTAGGTAAAAAACTTGATAAAAAGAAAGGTGCAATAGCAAAACTTGCTAAAAAACTATTGCCTAAGGTTAGAAAAGCAGAACAAGAAAGACTTGCAAGATTTAGACAACAACAAAATCAGAAAAAGAAACAGTAGAATTACTGATATATATAAATACTATAAGAAAGATTTAACAGGAGACCACAATGTCAGATATAAACGATAGATTAAAATTCCAAAGTGGGACTGATAAGGTAACTCAATCGGTTGCTGACGCGGTCTCAGATGTCCTTAATTCTGGACAAACACCACAAACTCGTATGGAGAAACAAGCTGCACTTCATAATTATCCTTTACAAGGTAAACCAGAAGTTGCAGAAACATTCACCAGAGAACTTGCAGAACTTAAAAAAGCAGTAAATGATGACAAAAGGTCATTCGTTGCAGCTGCAATGCAAGCAAAAAAAGATGGTAAGAAAACTTTTGTATTTGCTGGTAAAGAATACCCAGTAAAAATAAAAGAAGCACCAGTCAAAGAAGACAATACTAACGATAAATCAGATGATGGTGAAGGTTTAGATAAAGTTCAACCAAAAGCAGTTAAGAAAAAGTTTAAAGATAGAAAAGACAAAGACATCGATAACGATGGTGATGTTGATTCATCTGATAAATTCTTGCATAAGAAAAGAAAAGCAATCTCAAAAGCAATGGATAAAAAAGAAGATGCATCTGAGATTAAGTATGATGCAAGAAGTAAGTCCTTCAAAGAAACACTTAGAAGGTTAGGATATGTTAAAGAAAAATCTTTAATATACAACAATAAGAAAGCTGGAAAATAAACTATGTCATACTTAAGGGATGCTAAAACAGTATCGTCTGTTGCAGATGCATACAGGTCAATGTATGCAAAACCAAATGAAGATATCTTAAATGAGGAGTTAATAGACTCTCTCATCGAAGATGTTCGTGATGATGAAATTAATGAATGGTTAGAGTATCTCGATGAAGACAGCATGATGTCTGTACCAAAACAGAACATGCAAAAGGTTAAGGTTGCAATAACTAAACTATCAAAAAGACATCCAAAAGTTAAAGTATCATTCGGTACACATTCAAAAGGTAAGTTTGTAGATGATAATAATATAAACTTCAAAGGTAATGATAAAGATATTGATAACTTAATGAAAGATATCCAGAAAGACAAACCTCTTATGAAGATGATGGAGAGTAGTGAATTAGAAGAAGGTGCATTAGCAGATAAAGCTAAGAAGTCTGGTATCTCAGTAGGAACATTAAGAAAAGTTTATAATCGTGGAATGGCTGCATGGAAAACAGGTCATAGGCCAGGAACTACACCACAACAGTGGGGCATGGCAAGAGTTAATGCATTTATAGTCAAGAAGAAAAAAGGTGGTCTAAATCACGATAAAGACCTTGCACATGTCATACATCCAGATGATGACATGATGAATGAAGTAAAGAAACAAGAAGTCGATGCAATGAAAAAGGTTTCTAAAGACATGCAAAAGGTCTTAGTATCTTATCAGAAGATTGCAAACATGGGCGACAAAGAACTCAAGAATACAGTTCATAACAAAGATTACGAAAAAGTTTTAGATGCAAGAAATACAATCCTTAAGATGATTGGAACTCTTAACACTAAAATGTTAATGCAAAAAGAAAACTTTGACATAGTAGAAGCATCTGCTGGTGCAATGATTGATAAATTATTCAACACTGGTGGTGATAAAATGTTCCAGTATGGTATTGCAAAACTTCTTAACATGACTGGTGTAAAAGTTGCAATGGCAATGCAAAAACAAAATCCAATGGGATTTAAAAATACTATGGTTGCAATGGGTAAAGATAACAAAATCAAACTTGCAACTAACAATGCATTGATGAAAATGTTCAAACAACAAGGGGTAAAACCTATACCAGAAGCACTTGATGATAAAGATGTACCAAAAGTAAAAGAAATAATCAAAAAACTAAAAGGTGCAAGTAAAGCTCATGCTGGTCAAGCAAAAGATTTAGAAAAAGCAGTGAGTGAAGGAAAAAACTTTGCACAACAAGCTGCAATTGCAATTGCAAAGAAAAAGAAAGCAGGTAAGCCTGGATTTGATAAAGAAGGTAAAAGATTAAAAGCCCATCATGACATGGACGAGGCTGCAAAGTATACTAATGTATTTAATGCAATCAAAGGTATTAGAAACTTAAAAAGAAAAGAAGCAGAATTTATTGCAAATCTAGACCCAGCAATAATGTATCAAGTTTCAAAAAAACTTGCACCTATGTTCAAAGCAAGTGGATTTAAAGAAGAATTAGATGAAAGAGTTAAAGATGGTAAGTTAGACCCACTATCTAAGATGGGTAAATCTAAACTTACAGGTTCAGAAATTCAACAGTATTACAGAGATAATCCAAAACAGAAAGCAGCTGCAAGAGATAAGTCAGTTAAGAAAGCAATCGAACTTGCACTTGATTTAAGTGGTGCAACTAACTATGCAATCAAAGAAATCGAGAAGTTTAAAAGAGGATTATCAAAACATCCAGCAGTTAAACTTGCATTGAGACATGCAAACGAATCAAGAAGTTTTACAGGTCATCATGTAGTGATTGAAGCACTTTCACCAGCAAATGTTATCAAGTTAAAAACATTTGGTAAGATGATGGCAAAGATGACTAAACTACCATTTGATGAAAACAATCCAGAGAAAAGTATTGACAAATTAATGGGTCAAATCTGGAAACAAAAACATGTTCCAGCAAACTGGGAAAGACTTCATAAGATGGTTGCAATGTTAAGAGACATTGGTGTTAAGATGCCATCTCTCAAAGGTAAATACATGGGATTAGACCCAGTGACTAAGAAAGCAATCTTCTATAAAGAAGGTACAGATGAAATAGTAGAATGGCACGAACAAATAGATGAGAATAAAGATGTAAGAAAAAAATACAGAGGTAAAGAACAAAAATCTGTAGATAAACTTATAATGCAAAAAGGTATTGATAAAGTTCAAAAACATCATGATAAAAATCCTAGAGAATTTGATAAGATGGTTAAAAATCTTGCAATGATGGAAGATGTTCAAGAAGGTATTGAAGAACTTGTAGAGAAACAAGAAATGAAAGATGCAGACATCAAAAAGATTGCACAAATGACAGATAGAAATGACCATACTGGTTCATTAATGCACCTTGCAAAACTTCTTGGTGATAGAAAAGGACTAGATGCATTAAAAGGTATTATGATGACTCACAAAGCACTAGGTCATATGCCAGATGGATTAATGAGAACCAGAAATCAAATTCACGATAATCTCATGAGACAATCGTCAAGTAAGTATTCAAATCACAAAGATGTTATAAGACAGTTCTAGGGAGTCATCATGGAGACTTTCATAGAAAGAAACTACAAAAAAGAATACCAAAACTACCATTCCAAACCAGAACAAAAGAAAAGAAGAGCTGGTAGAAATCATGCACGAAGACAACTAAAAGATACTAAAGGTATCGTTGGTAAAGATGTGCATCATAAAGATGGTAATCCTTTGAATAATGATAAATCAAATCTATCAATTGTAACCCAAAAGTATAACAGGACTGAACCTAGATTAAGAGAAGAAGATAATCCTAGAATACCTAGAAAGAAAGGTCAGCCTGCAAACTCTAAGAAACATTCTGATTTATATACAGATGAAAATCCTAAAGGAACTATTCATGGATTAAAATTTGCAACAGTTGCTGATGCAGAAGCAAGTGTCAAGAAGATAGAAAATTCTGGTAAATCACATGCACATAAAATACAAGCTGCAGTTGCAATGGAACAAAGAGCAAGGGAGATGGGTAAAACATCTGAAGCAGCTGTCTATCGTACATACATAAACAAAATGAAAAAGAAAACTAAAGACGAAGAAAGAGAACCTCAAGATAAAGATATCAAAGATAAAGAAGGTACTCAACCAGCAAAATACTTCAAAGGTCTTAAAAAAACTACTAAGTCTAAAAGAGATGCACATTTCAAAAAAGGTAAAGAAAAGTCAGACTCAGACCCATCTGCATATAAGGATGCTCCTGGCGATAAGAAAGCTAGAAAAGAACCAATGCGTAAGTCTAAGTATACTAAGGACTATCAGAAAATGTATGGAGAAGTTCTTGCATATGAAGCTCGTGCATTTCATGACTTTGGTGCAAACAGTCCATCTGCAAATAATAAAATAAGAGATATTGCAAACAAAGCTAAAGATTACAAAGATGCAATGAACAAGATAGTAATGTTTGCAAGAGGAACTAGTACACCAAGTAAAAAGTTTGCACAAGCAATCGGTTCTGGAAAGTTTACAGACTATGAACCAGACAAAGATATTGCACAAAATGTTAAAGATTTCATTCAACAAAGAGATAGAGTTAAGAAACTAGGCCCTCGTGCAAATGACCCAGATGCAAATCTACAAGTACAAATTAAAGGTGCAGAAGATTTAAGAACTGGTAGTAATATTAAACTTGATGATGGGTCAACAGTTAAAGTTACTCAAAAAAATGCAAAGATAATTAACATGGCATTAGACAGAGTAAAACCACAAATGAGAATACAACTACTTAAACTACTAGGAAAGAACAAAATGTCTTTCAATAAAACAGTAGGGGCAATAAAAAGAAGTCTTTCATAATACGAATATATAATTACATAATGAACATACTATTCCTTGAGATGGAACACCAGAATCTTCAATTCATGAAGAAACTGGTTGAGTCTGGACATAATGTCTATACCAATCAATACGACTCACCAAACTATCTAAAATCATTTGGAATTACTGCACTAGAAGAAATACCTTATATGATATGGGCAACTGATTTAGTTGATATAAAAGATTATGAAAAATATCATAATAATTTACCAGAAATTATTTACGATAGGTTTGAACAAGTACTTGAAAAGTACAAAATAGATTTAGTTATTAATACATATCCAATTGCAAATGAAATGATACATTCTAAAGATTGGGGAGTAGATATAGTTACATGTAGTCCAGAAGCTGTAAAATTAGAAACAGAAAAAATGTTTGCAAATAAGTTTGCAAAACATTGTGGTATAAAATGTCCAAATATATTACAGACAGGTAACGATAATCATAATATAAATGTTGAAAAATTACCAGATGAGTATGTTATTAAACCTATGATAGATTGGGTTTCATCTACAATGATGAGAAAAGAGTATCATGATAAGGTTAAAGAATTGTATGGTGGATTTAGTAAATCTTATTATTTAGAGGAAGTTATAAAAGGATTAGAAACTAACATATCATATATCATGTCAGATGGAGAATGGGCATTTACATTTTCAGAACATTGTGACGAATCAAAAGCAAAACAAGTTTGGAATGTTAATCCACAGGTATGGTATGCAAATACTACAATAGAAGAACTAGAGCCAGATATTGATAAAAAGGTGAGAGATAATGTTGTAGAATATCTCAACCAGACTGCAAAGTTAGGTGGTACATATGAGGGTAGTATTACTCAGATGTTAGGAGAAGATGGTGAACTATACTTTTTAGAGAATAATTGTAGACCATATGTAAATAATACATTTCCAATACCATATACAGGTGATGAATACTTGGATGCATTTAGAAATAATCCTAAGAAAATAGGTGATTGGTTTGAAGGTAGAAAATTTCCAAAGATAGTGTTACAATCACCTAAAATTGGTAAAGAGGATGAAAAATGTGTATATCCATTTCATTTACATACTAAATATAACATTGCAGAACCAACACCTATTGAGATAATTGACGATAAATATATTGCAACAAAAGGTGGTGTAGTAGTAGTATTCGAGGATGAAATCAATATGGATTTCATAGAAGAAGTAGAAAAAGAATCAGAATTAAGAGCGTATTTCGGTAACTGAGATATTGAAAGTTATAAATACAATAGTATAAACAAAAAGTTTCTCATACAGGGAACTAATAAATGAGGAGATAATTATGTCTTTATGGGGTAATTCAGATGCAGATGAAGCCAAACCAAAGTGGTTGACAGCTGCAGAAAAGAAACTAACCTTTGCAACTGCAAGAGGTTGGGTATTTAAGAAGTCTGATAATCATCAAGAAGAGGTTCTCTGTGCAATCGGAGAACTTGCAACTTCTATAGGTCAAGCAGATATAACTAACATTGATTGGGTATCTACTGCATTTGACAAATCAGATGGTGGTACTTTATCAGCAACAGTGACTTTCAATGAGAAAGTGACAGTTAACACTTCTGGTGGAACACCTACATTATCAGTAACTAATGGTAACCAAGGTTCTGGTTCTGGAAGAGGGCCACATTTACTTGCATATGCTAGTGGTTCATCAACTAACAAACTTACATTCTCTCTTGCAATTGGAGCTAACAATGCAGCTACAAACGCAGGTGATGTATTAAGTTTTGGTGCAAACCCACTTGCATTAAACAGTGGAACTATCGTTGATAGAGCAGAAGGTGGTAACGCAACAATTACTAGTGCAGCTTCAATCGGAACTGCAGCTGGTACAATTACAGTAGCTGCTTAATAGGAAATTATTATGAAATCATTCAAGAAATACATTGATGAGGCATACGAGACAGGTGCAAATGGTGGATACAGACTAAACAAAGATGTTACAGGTCGTGTAGACACTGCTGATTTACATCAGTTTGCATCTGATTCTGGTGTATTGTCTAGATTAAACACTTGGATAGGTGATATTGCAGACAGAGAACACATTACAGTTCAAGCTGCATTAGAACAGTTATACAGAAAAGTAGAACAAATAGGAATAGAATTTGATACTGTTATGGACGAAAATGTATCGGATTCTGGTTCAATGGATTTACCCATCACGCAATATGGTGGTAGAATGGGTAAAGACGAAGAAGGGAACGATTTAGATGATAACTTTGTTTCCATCAAAGGGCCAGACTTAAAAATGCATGTCGAGTATGAAAGACTTCCTAACAAAATGTTTAAAGTCGTTGCAGACATTAAATAACTTTTCATATAATTCACCTATATACTAGTGTAATAACTAGGATATAAATTATGAAATTATTTGAGAAGTTGACAGATGAAAACTTCACCATGTTTGCAATGCAGTGTTATGATAACCCTCAATGCACATCCATGGAAGAGTTCATGGAAGACCTTAGAAGGTTTAGATACCTAAAACGACTGTTAAGAAGATATTATAAAAATGGTGAACTCAGAGAACGATTGATTCTCAATCATCTAATTGTCATTTTTAATATTTTTGGATTCGATAACTCAGTTAAAATGTTAGAATTCAAAATAGAAGAATCATACTGGCCTGTACTCAAAACTTGTTTAATCTACATGGAATATGTGAAAGAAGACTGGAAAGTTAATATACCAGTTGATATGGAAGTAGCAGGAGTTTTAAGAGAACTATGAATCAAGTAGATTTAAAAGAAGGTGCAATGGGTGTAGTAGATACAGTCATAGTATTTCGTATTCTTAAAATGATGACCAGAAAATGGGAAGAGATGGATGCATACAAGTTCGGTATCATCGATGACAATGGTAAAAGAATCAAATCAAAAAAACCCAAAACCTCAGAAGAAAAAAACTCATTCACACTACTTCACAGATTAGTATTTAATCTCAAAAGAGTTCTTGAACTACTACCATTTGGTAGGACAAGACTTGCATCTTACGCTGCATCGTTAGCACTACTCAAAGAAAATTTCAACATTGATGGAGAATATCTAGAAAGACATTTCTATCAATACCTTAAAGAAAACGATTTAGTACTTGACTTATTAGAAGGTCATGATAACATGAATAATTTACAGAAAGGAAAAGAATATGAATTAAGACAATCAGTTTGGAACGAAGAGGACTGTATTGGTACACGAGGTGACCAAGTACAGGTGTTAGGAAGGACTGATAATGTGATGGGAGTAGATATTTACAGAGTCTACAACATAACACAAGACCAGTCCATGTTAATTACAGGACATGATGTTAAATGAATGGCTTTATGAAAATTACAAAAGTACAAAACCCACCAAAAAATATTGCACATTTCAGTGGTGCAAACTATCCAGTGGAAGACGAGGGAATCAATCCAGAGGATGTAATTGAAATATTTAATACACCTTTGACTGGTTCTTACAATTGGGATTACACAGTTCAAGATGATAGAATCAAAAAACTATATGAACTAGGTAAGGAAAAAGAATGGAATGTAGAAAAAGATATAAACTGGGATGTTCCTAATCCAGATGAAGATGAAACTGCATTCATGTTTTTTAATGAACAGTGGAAAAATCACAAAGACTACAAACACTTATCTATAGAACAAAGAAAAGAATTTGTCCAAGATTTAAATAATTGGACACTTGCACAACTATTACATGGTGAACAAGGTGCATTATTAGTTGCATCTCAGTTAACCAGTTGCGCACCTACATTCAATGCAAAACTATATGCAGCTTCACAAACTTTTGATGAGGCAAGACATGTAGAAGCATTCAACAAGTATATACAAACTAGAGTTGGTAGGATGTTTCCTATCGGTACACAGTTAAAAGCATTATTAGATAAAATCCTTACAGATGAAAGGTGGGATTTAAAATTTATAGGAATGCAAATTATTATTGAAGGTCTTGCACTTGCAATTTTCAATACTATAAAACAAACAACAACAGACCCAGTTCTCAGAGGAATACTTACTCTTGTTATTAGAGACGAAGCAAGACATGTAACTTTTGGTGTTAATTATCTAGAAAGTTATGTGCAAACACTAACTCTTCCAGAGAAAGAAGAAAGAGAAGATTTTTGTTTAGAGGCTTGTACAGTATTAAGAAATAGATTTAAACAGTATGATGTTTGGGAAAAATGGGGATTTGATATTGAATATACAGATGAATATATTACTAAAAATGCACTGAATATTCAGTTCCAAGAACTACTATTTACTAGAATTATGCCTAATCTTAAGAAAGTTGGACTACTTCCAGATAGACTTTTGCATAAATATGATATGTTAGGACTTTCTAAGTTTTCACTTGGAGATTCAGATTACGAAACTTCATGGGAAGAACTTAGTAAACCATTGGAAATAGTTAAATGAAAAGATTCAAAGACATGTTCGAGGATGCACCAGTAAATGCAACTGGAGTTGCAGTTTCTACTGATAAACCTATTGTTCGTAAAAAGAAAAGAAAAAAAGAAGATTCAGAATATAGAGAGATAGGTACACCAGAACTTTTAAAAAGGTACATGGATGATACTCCAGGCCAGTCAATGAGTGAAGCAAAAAAAGATATGACTGCAATCTCTTCTTGGAAAAAGAAACTACAAAAAGTAAAAGGTCTTACCAAACAACAAATACAAATACTATCTACATTACCTACACCAGTAATTACATCTATGATTAATCAAATAGGTATGGTTGTTGCTGGTGATGAACCAGAACATCCACCTCATGTAAAAGATAAAGAAAAAGAAAAGAAAAAGGTTGTGTTAAAAGGTTCACTTGCATCTGTAAATGAAGCAAAACTTATGACAGATGGTAAGTTAGTAACAGATGTTGCTGGAGTACTTGATGTAATTACAAAGAAACTTAAGTCTGAGATGGGTAAAAGATATAAAAGAAATCAGAAAGATGGTATGAATTTTATCAACTCACTTGCAAAAATGGTAGGAATGACTGCATCCGATAAGAACCAATCTAAAAACAGAATGTTCTTAAAGATGGGTGAAGAGTTAGAAGAAGGACTTTGGGATAATATCAGAAAGAAGAAAGCAAGAATCAAAGCTGGTTCTGGTGAGAAGATGAGAAAGAAAGGAGACAAAGGGGCTCCAACTCCAGACCAGATACGAAGAGCAAAAGGTGAAGAAGTTGATTCTTGTTGTGATGATTGTGATAACTTATTTGACCATGTAATTACAGAAGCAGAATATCAAGGTAAAAAAGTAAAATTAAACGACCCAATCAGAGGTGGTAGTAAAAAGTTTTATGTTTATGTCAAGAATGAAAAAGGTAATGTAGTCAAAGTATCATTCGGTGACACAACAGGATTATCAATCAAGAGGGATGACCCTAAGAGAAGAGCATCATTCAGAGCTAGACATAATTGTGATAATCCAGGCCCTAAATGGAAAGCAAGATATTGGTCATGTTATCAGTGGAGAGCAGGTGCAAAAGTTAATAACTAAAGTCTGGGACTGGATTAAATGTGCATGGTTATGGTTCATAAATTTATTCAGAGAAAGATATGAGGTTACTGTATCATTCAATAAAGAATGGGGTGATGCAGATGATAGGACTTATGTTGCAAAAAAGATTCTAGTGCAGAAAGAAAAACATTTAAAATTTAGAAACGATGATAATGAAGTTGTCGAATATAGAAGTGCAGCTGGACTGAACTATATAATAAGGGAGTTATAATGTCGTATGAGTTAACAAAAGAAGAAGAAAATAAAAAGATATTATATTGGATATCTAGAACAGTTGCATCGAAAAAAGATATTAGAGCAAAAGAACTTGACCATGATGCAACTTTTGGTGAATTAGGAGTAGATGGTTATTTGATAAGACAGGAAGTAAATGAGTTCTTTAATGTTGAAGTACCAGACAATCTAAATACAACTAATAAATTAAGAGATTATTTTAAGGATTGGCCACTATGAATCAAATGTTGATAGGAGTAATCTTTGTCATGGGAGTCGGTGGATTTTTCCTATGGGAAGATTATCAAGGTGTCAAACAAGAAAACATGGCACTTACAGTTGCAGTAGCAGAACAGAAACAAACTATTACTGCAATGAAAGAATCATATGAAAGACAAGGACAGTCTTTACAAAACATGATGAGAAAGAATGCACAGATAGAACAAGAAATGAATTCTTATCTGGACATTTTTAGGAGACATAATTTAAACCAACTTGCAGTTGCAAAGCCAGGAATGATTGAAAAGAGAGTAAACAATGCAACTAAAGAAGTTTTTGAGAGTATAGAAAATGATAGCAAAGAATTGGACAGTTTGGACGACCCTACTAGCGATATCAATCCTAACAATTAGTGGTTGTGCATCTAGACAGGTTGAGGTAATATCCAAACCTATTGAAATTGATATAATACAACCTACAATGCCTAGGAACATTGATTTGAAAGAACCAAGGTTCTATGTGGTATCAGAGGCAAAAATAACTAATCCATGTGTCAAAAACGAAGAAGGAAAAAGAGACTGCTCACTAGGCAAAGAAAATCCAGAGTGGCCAGAAGGTTATACTTATCTAGATAGATTCTTAGATGATATGAAAAAGATGAACTCTGGAGATGTTGTATTCGTTGCAATGTCGGTCAGTGATTATGAACTTATGTCATATAAC
>Ga0209433_10000261_pt1 | contig 16514 bp, 14 predicted proteins | sample METZYME_5_50m_FD_187552 | JGI IMG/M metagenome (GOLD analysis project Ga0209433, IMG submission 187552) | Marine microbial communities from oxygen minimum zone in mesopelagic equatorial Pacific - METZYME_5_50m (SPAdes) (version 2) | ecosystem: Environmental > Aquatic > Marine > Oceanic | place...
TATTTTATCTAAACTAATTCCTCCATTTAAATTATCCAAGCTGGGAGCTTGGATTGGAATTCTCGGCTCATCAGAATTAAGGCAGCCTTTCTTATAAAAAGGCGTAAATACACGATAAGGAGTACCGTCATCTTTGGATATATTCCATGGCTCCCAGAGCAATGACCCACAATGACTTTCGACTTTTACATTTTTATTTTCTAATTCTTTTTTTATTTCTTTGTCTCTTTCTATTCTCCAAGGCTCATAACATCTATTCCAAAAAACTGAGTGGATTTCGTGTTCTTGCAACAGCTCTTGGAATATCTTCTTAGGATCGCCTTTAAATATTAATAAATTTCCATTTAAACTTTCATTCAAGCTTTTTAGGGAATGATGCAACCACCATCTACTAGCCTCTCCCATTGAAAATTCTCCAGGATTTATGTCATCTAAAATATATATTGGGAGAAGGGAGCCAGACTTGAGAGCTGCGTTTAGCGACGGGTTATCGTGCAAACGCAAGTCTTGCCTGAACCAATGAATTGCCTTCTTATTTGACATTTAAGCAGTAAAGCCTCCATCAATGGTATGCACTGAACCGGTAATGAACTCGCTATCCTCACTTGAGAGAAAAAGCATTAATTTTGCAATCTCTGAGGCATCTGCATATCTTCCCAAAGGTATTTGTTCCTCAAATGCTGCTTTATTGTTTTCCTCGCCGTTTATTTCAGTCATACCGTCTTCTAATACCCTCATCATTTTTGTCTCAACTGGGGAAGGGTTCACTGAATTTACTCTTATATTCATCTCAGCACATTCCTTTGCTGCAGATTTTGTCAGTCCAACAACAGCATGTTTACTCATAACGTAAGGAGATAAGAAGGGTGCTCCGGTAAGGCCTGCTACGCTTGATGTAATGACAACGCTACCTCCTCCTCTTTCTGTCAAAGCGGGTATGGCAGCCTTAAGACCTAAAAAAGGTCCTTTTGCATTTACCGCCATAACATTATCAAAAGTACTTTCTTCGTAATCTGTTATTGAATGAATTTCTCCGGCAACTCCAGCATTAGCAATTAAAATATCAAGGCCACCATAACGCTCAATGGCCAAATCAACTGCTTTTTGGTTATCAGTAAAATTTGAAACATCACCCTGAAGGTAACTTAGTTTGTTAGAGTCAATCTGTTTTGCTACCTCGACCAAGTCATCTTCATTTAGATCAACCATGAGGACATTTGCTCCCTCTTTAATAAATAACTCTGTTACCGCTTTACCTATACCGCCAGTAGCGCCAGTGATAATAGCGACTTTATCTTCTAATCTATTCATAAAACCCTCAATTAATATCTAAATAATTTCTCAAATAATCAGCAAATAAAATCCTCGAAAAATAAATACTGCTCCTACGGATAAAACTATAATTTGCGTCCACCGGAAAAAGAATTTGTCATCTATTATATCTAAAACTTTCTTTCCTAGAGTAGTTCCTATTACAGAAAGGATTATTGCAGCAGTAAGGAATAATGGAGTTGGCCAATTTTCAAAATTAAAAGAACTAATCAGGCCACCGAAAAATATTATTTTGCAAATGTGGCCAATTGTTTGAGCAACAGCTTTTGTGGCTACTACTTGATGTCTTGTCATATCAACTCTCTGAAAGAAAATATCAAGAAGTGGACCGCCTACTCCGGCGATAAGATTAGTACCAACTACAACTGCTCCAGCCAAAATTGATATTGAGGGTTTTGTTATGTCCAAAGCAAATTCCTTTGGTACCAACCAAGCTACATATGGCAACACGCCAAGTGCCAGGATTACTAATATTTTGCTTGGTTCAAAAGCAATAAAAAATAAAACAAATAGAGAAACAAAACAACCTATCAGCATAGTAAAAATGATCTTCCATTTGATATTTTCTCTATTTAACCAAGCCCGATATCCATTTGATGTAGCTTGAATCAATCCATGCAAAACCATAGCAGGTCCAACTGAAAGAAAGCTGATTAAGACTCCCATGAGAATTAGACCACCTAACATTCCAAAAATAGATGACAAAAAAGCCGTTGCGATTGTTGCAAGAAGTATTATTAGATGAATGAAATCCATTTCCGACATCATTTATTTTAGAGAAGGTATCTTATTCCTTTCTTTTGACGATTTAGAAAGAAGTTATTCATGTTGATTATGAATTTCATTATTAAGGGTTTTTTAATTTCTCGACTGAACTCGTCTATTCTTATTAGTGATTCATACCATCTTGCTACATTCGGGTGAAGTTCTCCCAATGGATATTTAGCATCTTTTAACCTAGATACATAAATGAACCAAGCAATGTCTATTAAAGAAATTGAAAGCCCCAAAATGAACTCGTTATCTGCAAGTTTTTTATCAATTTCATTTAGAGCATCTTTAAGTCTTTTTAAAGATATCCTAACATCGGTATCTTTAATGCCTGATTTCTCATATTCATTCCAATAATCTCTATTCGTATCGTCCAAAATGTCTTCTTTGCCATGAAGCGTTGCTTTATTTTTAGACTTAGGCTGAGGAAGATGTCCTTTATTCAAAAACTTCGGGACAATAAATTTAAAAGTGACATTCCTTATGTCAGTATGAAGATCATCTTCAAATTTTAATAGCTTTTCGACTTCCTCTTTTTCTCGATCTGGAATGAGTGGATTAGCCTCAAATTTATCTTCTAGATACAGAAGAATATCATTGCTTTCAATATGCACTTCTCCGTCATGAATGAGCACTGGAACAAGAGATCTTGGATTTATGCCTTGAAACCATTCAGAGAAGTTCTCGCCTTTTGATAAATTTATTTGATGAGAATGATATGAAATTTTTTTTAGGTTCATATAGATTCTTACCTTCGTTGAACAAGCAGAAAATTTAAAATTCAATAAATGTATACCTTCCCAATCTAAAACTTCTTTAGTTTTTACATCTGACTTGAATAGCTTCATATTGAAATTCTTTATCTAGATTTCATCCTTGCGCTGTCTCCATTTTCTTCTTTTGCAGGGCAGAAACTACAGCAAAGTTTTAAAGAAGGACCTTAAATACAATCGAGTTTTATAAATTCTCGAAAGCTTGTTTGGCAGCAGCCTCAATAAAATCAATATCCTCTTCTGAATGAGCTAAAGAAACAAAGTGATTATGATAGGCAAGCATATATACTCCGCGTTTCACACATTCATCAATCCATTTGATATGAGTTTCGAAACTTACTCCTTCTAAACGGTAGTAAGGCATTGAAGGCATGCCTGATGCTATAAGATTGAATCCTTTTTCAGATGCAATGTTCTCTAACCTTTGATTCAGTTTCTCTCCATATTTGATCAAAACTGCAGGAGCATCAACTTTTTCAAGTTCATTAAGAGTGGCTAATGCAGCTGCCATCGGAGGTCCACTAAAAAATTGGGTTCCTGTGAAGTAAACGCTCTCAGCCGCCTCTCTCAATGATTCTTTCCCAACTAACGCAGCCAAAGGATGACCGTTTGCAATAGCTTTACCAAAACAAATCATATCTGGCTCAAAATTAAATGACACATTTGAACCTCTTAAATTTATTCTAAACCCGGCCCTCACATCATCGACAATGGTTAGAACATTATGTTTCTTGCACAGTTTTGTCACAGTCTCCCAATAACCAGTTTCCGCCAAAGAATTATCTCTCATTACCGGATGATCGTAAGGGGAGGAAATAAAACAAGCTATGTCATTATTTTGAGTAAGGAGTTTCTCTAAGCTGCTTATATCGTTCCACTTTACTTTAAGCACGTGTTCGCTATCAGATGAGATAATGCCTGGTCTATCTTTATCCTGCATCCATGGTGCAACACCGTGATAGCCGTCATCTATTTTGATAATTTTTTTCTTACCAGTGAACTCTCTGGCTATCATTACTGCGAGACTGGTTGCATCTCCTCCGTTCTTTCCGAAAAGAGCCCAATCGGCAATATCAACCATTTCAACTAATTTAGCAGCTAGATCAACCATCACCGGCGAGGCGACGCTTACTGTATTTCCTTTTTCTGATGAAGATTTAAAAGCCTCTTCTACCTCTGGATGGTTGTAACCTAAAATAGATGGCCCATATCCACACATGAGATCAACGTATCTATTGTCATCAAGGTCCCAAAAGTATGCCCCCTCAGATTTTGAAAAAAACTTAGGACCTGAGTCCCTTACGGCATATTTGTAATGTCCGAAAATACCACCAGGAATAACTTCTTTAGCTTTTTTAAAAAACTCGTCAGATTTTTTTACTTCGTAGGTAGTATTCTTCATATAGCTAATTAAAAAAACATACTGCCCTGACTTCAATACTTTCTCTTGGTGTCACTCCCTCGGGACAATTGGGATAATCAAAAGCGCTATGCAGAGTTGGTATGAAAGGATTCTCATCAGAATCATAGGTACTAAACATAAGGACTTCATCTCTCTGCATATTTGGATAGAAATACCATTTATGTTCATCGCTATTAGAAGACTGACAAATTTCAACTGTTAGGGATTGAGTTTGATCAGGAAGATAATTAAAGAGGTCTGTGGGAATTAATTCTTTCTCAGTTACAGTTCTCTTATCACAAACTGCAAAAGGAGTGTCTAATCCATCTTTGTCAAACCGCCTCCAAAGATTATAGACAACTATTCTTTTTGGTTTCATACCAGTCTCTTGTAAGAAAGGATCTAGTGTTTTGCCAAAGCTAGTTGTGAAGTCGTTGTGGACCAATCTATGTCCGCCCTTTCTTTCACCAGATTCAGCCTGAGCTTCATTCCTAGTTATATGAGAAACAATTTGTACCAGATCAGCACCAACTTTTTGTTTAACAAGATCTGTCATTTCACCGTAGTATGTATTAGCAACCTCTTCATCATTATAAAAATCAACTACGGAAGATTTATGATCGAGTAGTTCAAAGCCGCCCATACTTATATCAAAGCCCAACTCTCTAGCATTATGAACGGTCTTTTTGAAGGATTTGTGGTCAGGCATATTTGGATCTTCTTCGGAAAGTCCAAATGCAGGCTTAGCTTCATTTTCTTTTAAAGGATTTCTGTAATTAAATTCTGCTTCGATATTCATGATTAATTTATAAATTTATAACTGAACATATTACATCATTTTTTACTTAGTGATGATTAATTAGGGAAAATTTAGGAATCCTCAAGCTCTAGTATAAGCTCTGCCAATATTCTTTATACTTTTCGGCAGATTTTTTTTCGTTCTTCTGATAATCCAAAAATGCTTTAAAAACTCCTAGATCTAAATCTGGATCTAGATTTTCTCCCATTCTAATTAGGTTCAGGCACCAAAAGGCTTGCTGTCCCCAGCCATTTATTCCTTTGAGAATCCTGAAAGGAGAATTCACACCTAACCAACCAGGTCCTATTTGCATGGTTTTTTCCAAAACTGGTGTTTGTGAAATCTCCTTTTCGAGAAGCTTATTCGCTATGTTTGGATCTATACAAAAAGGGCGTGCAATTCCAATTACATCGCACGCGTCTGCATTTAAGGCATCAGTCATACCCTTTGTACTTCTAAACCCACCAGTAACCATAAGAGGGCCTTTAAAAACACTTCTTATATCTTTTGCGTAATCAAGAAAATAAGCCTCCCTAGCGATTGTACTTTCTCTTCTCTTCTCAGCTCTTTCGGGATTCATGCTCATATCATCAAGACCCACGAGGTGAGGTTGCTCATAAGTTCCTCCAGAGATTTCCAAAAGATCTAAGCCTTCGTCATTTAACCATGAAGCAACTTGAATAGAATCTTCATGAGAAAATCCCCCTTTTTGAAAATCTGCAGAATTTAATTTCAATGAAATGGGGAATTTATCACCCACGGCATTTCTGACTGATCTTATGATTTCTAAAAGAAGCTTAGCTCTTTTTTCTAATGATCCACCCCAATCGTCTTCTCGTAAATTAATATCAGGAGAAAGAAATTCTGATACCAAATATCCATGAGCTCCGTGAATTTGAACTCCTGTAAATCCTGTATCTCTAGCAATAGCTGAGCAATAAGCAAACCTATCAATAATATCTAATATTTCCTCATGGCTAAGTGCTCTTGGCCTTCCAAATTGTGCGCCGGGCATTTTAAGTTGGACTTCGGAGGGTGCAACAGGCTCATCAGATACTGAAGCAGGAGTCTGTCTTCCAGCATGGGAAATTTGCATCCATAAGTGAGTATCATTTTTTGTACCAGCTTCAGCGTAAGCAGTTAGCCTTGATAATTGTTCATTGCTTTGAGTTCCCTCTATTACAACATTTCCGGGTCTCTCTAGGTACCTATGATCAATTTGTACATTTCCTGTCAAAAGAATGGCTGCTCCTCCTGCAGACCATTTGTCATATAAATTTACATGCTTTTGAGTTGCTCTATTTTGTTCATCAGCTAGTCCCTCTGTCATAGCGCCCTTGCATATACGATTCTTTATTTTTACGCCACAGGGTAAATCCAATTTGTGTGTTAGTTCTATCATGCTGTTAATATTTTTCACCATCCTCACGTGGAGTAAAAAATCTAGCTAATTCCTCCTCCTCTTTTCTTCCTTCAATTTTTTTCCTAGAGAGGATATTATCGAAATGGGATCTGAGCATGTCATCCCAAGCTGGATGAGATAGTATATAAAAGACATTATCCTTTATTGCTTGAAGAACAATATCAGCAATTTCGTCAGGTTTCTTTCCTTGGCGTAACATGGCAGACAGAAATTCTGCACCGACATCTGGGAGGGTTTCTCTTGCTTCACCAAAGCTATTTGGTCTGTTTCTCTCTGATTTGTCTATATTTGTATCAACAAAACCTGGACATAGCACAGAAGCACTGATATTTGCATTTCTTGCTAATAGATCTCTATTTAGAGCTTCTGTAAGAGCTAAAACTGCATGCTTGCTTACACCGTATGTCCCAGCTCCAGGCAATAATCCTGCCAATGATACAGTTGTGACTACATGACCCGATTCACCGTGTTCTAGCATATGTGGGAGGAAATTTTGTATGCCACTGAGTACTCCTTGATAATTTACTCCCATAACCCAGTCCCAATCATGTTTTTCTATTTCCCAAATAGCCTTGTCTCCTGAATTAGCACCTATGCCAGCATTGTTACAAAGAATATGAATATTTCCATACTCCTCATTTGCCCTAGAAAATAATTCTTGTATGGACTCCTCAATTAAAACGTCTGTCTTAACTCCGATAACCCTATGTTGATATTGTCTTAATTCCTTTACAGTATTTTCTAAAGCATCTTCTTCTACATCTGCCAAAACGACCTGCATTTTTTCATTGGCAAATTTATAAGCTAGTGCTTTACCTATTCCACTAGCCGCCCCAGTTACAACAGCAGTTTTCCCTTCAAAATTTTTCATTTAAACTCCTTTAAATTTTCATATTAGATAATTTATCTTGTATGGCTGCAAAAGCTTTCTTATTGGCATTCTTAATAGTTTCCATTGAAGGAGCTTCTTTACTAATATCACCTAATTCATAGAGAGCTATGTGAATGTCATCATGCGAATCTATATTGCTCATTTCGCCAAGCCATCTTTGTATATTTGGTAAAGATCCGAAGTCATAGACATTCGTGAATGATTTTTGTAGTTGTCCTATTTCTACGTAAGCAGAAATATCAGCAATGGTTAAATTATCTCCAACTAAGAATCGTGATTCAGATAACCATCCTTCTTCTATGGCTTTAAATGCCTTTTCAAGATTGCCTCTCGATGTATTGATAAAATCCTCAGAAAAATGCAGGTCTTTTCTCACCTTCGGCGCAACTAATCCAATTGAGGCCTCTCTGACATTTCTATGATGTAAATGAAGATAAGAATCTACCTTTGCTCTTTCTTCTAAATTGTCAGGATAGAGGTCATTCCAATTATATTTGTTGCATAGGTAACACATAATCGCATGAGATTCAGAAAGAACAAATCCAGTTTCTAGATCCTCAAAGCTTGGTATGGTTCCGGTAGGAAATTTTTCTAGGTATTTAGGATGTCTACTTCCTCCTTCTGAAGAAGATCCAGGATTTGTAAGTTTTAACTCAAATGGAAATTTCTTAATCATACACAACCATAGAACAGCTCTCACAGGCTGAGAGAAAGGTACTCCATAAATTATTTTATTGCTCATTTAATTCTAGATTTTTTTAATATTAAATACGTGAAGCATCGAGAACCACATCAGCTTCTTTCCATGCCTTTTCAAATTTATTGTAAACTTTAGTGGATTCTTCGTCTTTACCCTGTAATTTTAGGGCTTGATATAGTCCGTATAGAGACCATCCATTATTTTGATTCCATCTTAGATCTTTTCTAAAAACAGCTTCGGCTTTTTTATATTTTCCAGATTTCAAAAGAGCATCTCCTAGATAATGTCTCATAGGTTGTGCCCAATCAGGTGGTTCTGTGTAATTATTTTGGTCCTCAATATCTACACCCTTTTGAAAAGAATTGATTGAGCTCTCGTAATCTCCTTGTGAAAAGAAAAACTCTCCTTCAAGTCCTCTTAAGGCTATTTTTAAAACCGATGAAGCAGGTGTTGCACCGACTCTATACATATCAACTTCCGGAGATCTTACAATTTTTTTTAACTTCTTAAGCTCTGCTTGAGCCATATCATAATTTCCTTTTGCTAAATGTGCACTGCCTAACACATAAGCCCATATTCCATCTAGGTATGGGGTTCCTTTATGTTTAGGTGTTAGGGAGAGGATTTCATCCCATTTGCCAAAAGTTTTTAAAACAAGCCAGGGAGCTGAAACTCTTTTTTGTCCACCCATTACAAATAATGAATTGCCTGTTATTCTATTGGCCATTTTCCAAGCTGCTTCAATAGCTTGTTCGAAATTACCTTGAACAGTTGCAGCATATCTAATGAAATCAAGGGCATGGCCAGAATGCAGTTTGTGAGATAAAGGATAAGTGCCAAGATTAGGTAATGGCATATCTCCCCATAATTTATCTAATTTTTTGTCTACTTTTTGGGATCTAATATTATTATCAATAGCTTTCTGATACTCACCTACTCTTAAATAAATATGAGAAGGCATGTGTACAACATGTCCTACAATTGGAACTGTCTCCTCTAGAGAATTTGCAGAAACTAATGCGCGTTCAGGCTGCATAGAAGCTTCAATAAGGTGGATGTGTAGATGAAAGACGCCAGGATGAGATATGCCCTTTTCAATAATGTGTTCTAGTGATTTTGCAACCTCAAGTGTTTCTCCTTTAGGATTGCCTGACTTATCCCAATAATCCCATCTCCTTATGGACATATAGCTTCCTGCATATAAAGCAGCGATGTCTGGATCATCAGGATATTTACCGTTTAGCTCTCTCATTCTTTTGAGATAAGCTCTATCCCTTTCATCTGGATCGCTTATCGAGTCCTTGTCGTAAAATATATACATGGCCTCAATAATCTGCTTTTCCAAAGGCGTTGCTTTGTCAATTTTTGAGAGAGCCTTGTTTATCGCTTTTAATCCTTCACCTTTTGGATCGTCAGGCATTCTGGCGTATCGTGAATTTGGATTTGGCCCCATAGCATGCGCAAGCCCCCAATAAGGCATTGGATGAGAAGGATCTAGACGTGAAGCCTCTTGGTAAGAGGCAATTGACTCGGGAAAGTAGAAACCCCAAGCAAATCTCAAACCTTGATCAAAAAATTCTTGCGCTCTTGCATTTTCAGTAGATATTTCTCTGGTATAGCTTCCACTTCCAGGTATCAATTTTGCGAAGACATCTTCATCGTCTTTTGTTTCCGAAGAGATTAAAAAAAATGAATTAAGTGAGATTAATAGCAAAAAAGGAAATCTTTTGAATATACCTTTCTTAAATTTCTCAAGTATTATCATTTAAAGGAAATTAGGATTGAATTTTTGGAATTATATGGTCAATAAGATCTTTTAATTCGGGCTTATTTTCAATTAATTCATTGGCAGCAAGACCCTCAAGTTCATGCGGAAATACAAGCCATTTATCAGTTTGGTGCAGAAAATAATCAGGCTTTCTATGTGTTTTATTTTTTGAGGGCTTGAAATAAGGGGTTGCAATACGAATTTCAGGTGTATTTTTTTTACATGCGGTAGACAAATCTATAATAATTTGATCTATCGATTTTCCAGTGTCAAAGACATCATCAACAATCAGCAGTGAGTCTTCTGATTCGAGTTTCTTTATTAAATAACTTAAACCATAAACTTGAACACTGTCATTGGTCTTTCCAAGACTAGAATAATAAGAAGTTCGAATGGCAATATGATCTGATTCAACTCCCAACACATCAAAAAGCTCTTGAACAGCAATTCCAACTGGTGCTCCTCCGCGCCAAACTCCGACAAGATAATTTGGTCTGTAACCGCTCTCATAGACTTTCCAAGCAAGCTTGTAGGAATCTTCAAGTAATTCCGCTGCTCCAATGTAGTGCTTTTCCATAAAGAGTAATCTTACAGGAAGAAATCGTTGAGCTAAAAATTATTTACCTTTAAGTATGCCTCCCAATACATATAGATCAGGAGGCTCAAGAATCTTAAAACTTGTAACTAACTCTACCCATTAACTGCCTGGGAGGAATGTACTCAATACCCGTGCCAGCTACTCCAAATACATCTGTCATACTTGAATTCATTCCGTCTTTATCTCCAGCATTAAGAAGCATTAGGTCTATTCCCCACGCGTCTCCAACTAAGTCTAGGCTAGCTGTGAAATTAACTATTGAATAAGAATCAACTTGATCAACAAAAGGATTATTAAAAACTCTCTGTTGAAAATCTCCCCTGTATATCATTTCTGCAGTTGCGGTGAAGAGGCCATACCTAGTATCTGTATTGTACTCAATGCCGAGATTTCCTGTTAACTCTGGGCTTTTAGCCAGTTTATTGCCTCTTAAATTCTCCCTTAGTGAATAGCGGATTGGTTCCTCACCGAAAAAATATAATTCTGCATTTAGATTATCAAGAGCCTCATAAGAAGAAGTAATTTCAGTGTCTAAGTAAGCAAGTCTTAAATCAAAAGATAAAGACTCTGAGATAAGACCGATTAATTCAAGCTCTATACCTTTCATTTCAGATTCAGGAATGTTCGCTACTCCTCCCCTGTAGATATCAGGATCAGTTGATTGAAATTGAAGATTCTCGTAGTCATAAGTAAATGCAGAAACATTTGCTCTCATCCTTCCTTCAAGGAAATCAGTTTTAAGGCCAACTTCATAAGCATCGATCATTTCACTTTCAAAGAAAGGAAAAATTAACTGAGGTGCCGGAGCTGCTCCAAAACCTTCATCATCTTCAGGATATCCAAAAGTCAAATTACTACCACCGGGTTTGAAACCTTTTGTGTAAGATATATATACCATTGTAGTGTCATTAATATCACGCTCGTAAGCCAATCTACCGGTAGTTTCGTCCAACTCATCTTGAATAAGATACTTTTGAAGTCCAAAAAAGTTAGTTACATCACTTGAAAACTCATCTTCTGTATACCTCAATCCGAAAACTACTCTGTTCATATCATTTATATTAACTGTAGCTTGACCATAAAGAGATTGAGACTCTCTTGTCGGATAAGCCTCGGATACAAATCCAAGTTCAGCATCGTAAGCTGCAAAACATGGACCTGCGAAAGGGTTAGATGCACAAACAGATGCGTGAACATAGGGCGTAAATTGCCCATCCATTAAAGCAGCTTGTTTGTTATTGTTGACATCTTTTACTTCGTAAATATTGTTTTCAATCTCATGATCAAAGTAAAAAGCTCCGAGGATCCAGTCGGTATTTCCAAAAAGCGGTTCATTAGAAATTAGATTTATTTCTAAGGTAGAAGTTTCTACTAAAGAAGTTTCGGGTCTGTACTCAGCTCTGTTATAGGGAAAGCCCGCCATAGGTCCATCTGCGTGCACATCACCAAAATTATGTCTGTCATTATCTCTCATGACGTAAATATCGTCCTCTTGCATACTTGCAAGAATTTTTAGATTTGCAAAACCTAAATCGGTATTAAAAATCCCCGCAAATATTTCTGAAGTAAGTTCGTATACTGAAGCAGAGTCTTGCCTAAGCTGTCTAGGATCTGGAGTGGGATCGTCAAGCCCCTTCATAGCTGCACCATTGTTTTCAGCATCGAAATACTGCGCAAATACCCTCAAACTTGAAGAATCACCAATGTCAAAAAGCCAATCTGTTCTTAGAGTAGTATGATTCGTGTCATCTAAGTCTTGTCCGTTTACTAAGTTTTCGGAAAAACCGTCTTGATCTGTTGTAACCCAAGAAAACCTAGTAGCTACAGAATCAGATAAAGGAATATTTATTCCTCCTCTGGCTTTAGTTAAATCGTAATCACCAAGAGTTAAGTCGACTTTACCACTCATTTCATTAAATGAAGGAAGGGTATTTATTACATTGACCGTTCCACCTGTGGAGTTTTGTCCAAAAAGTGTTCCTTGCGGACCTCTAAGTACCTCAATTCTATCAAGATCAATAAAATCAGTTCTTAAAGAGAACTTAGAGGCTATGAATATACCATCCATATGAAGTGCAACTGATGGAGCAGCGATGGCATTTTGATTCGTTTCATCCCCGACACCACGGATAGATATAATTGTTTTATATCCTTCATTTTTTGCAACCGTAACTCCTGGCGCTATTGCGCTGAGACCGACAAAATCAACTATGTTTTTTCTCTCTATTTCATCACTGCTAAGAGCTGTGACGGCTTTAGAAACGTCTTGTAAACTTTCTACTCTTTTCTCCGCAGTAACAATAACCTCATCGATGACCAACTCATTCGAGAGGACATTTGAACTAATTAAGGTTATTGAGAGCGCAAGGGAGGTTGAGAGGAAAGACCTAAAAAGGGAATTTGATAATTTCATTAAAAATCCTTGTCTTGCAACCAAAATAATATTCTAACGTCGAATATTTGTCTTGCAAGGCTTCAGGCAAAGAAAGATAAATTTTTATGTATTTTTATACTCAAAGTTCCTTTTTTTATCTTAATTTCACTTTTTTTTAAAAATTCTATAGTAACTAACCAATAAATCTTTAAAGTGTCTATAAAGGAGTTCTAAGAGATTATGAAATCAGCATTAGAGCAATTTTTTTCTCTTGAAGAAAATCAAACCACTCTTCAAAAGGAGATTCTTGCTGGAATAACTACATTCGTAACGATGGCTTACATCATATTCGTCAATCCACAAATGATGACGCAGTCAGGAATGGATTATGGTGCAATATTTGTAGGAACATGTTTGGCTGCTTCTTTTGCTTGTTTGTTCATGGGGCTCTACGCAAATTGGCCAGTTGGTCTTGCTCCTGGTATGGGACTGAATGCTTTTTTCACTTATACGGTTGTAGGAGAAATGGGATATACCTGGGAAGTGGCTCTAGGAGCAGTTTTTATAGCAGGTACGTTGTTCTTTATAATGAGCATTACTTCACTCAGGAGATGGATGCTGGATAGTATTCCACTCAATTTAAGGATTGCGATGGGTGCGGGTGTTGGTTTATTCATTGGTTTCATTGGTCTCAAAAACGGGGGAATTATTGTTGCTAATGGTGCAACTTTTTTAAGCTTAGGAGACTTCACAAATCTAAGCACATTATTAGCAGGCATAGGTTTTTTGATAATTTCAATACTCTCAATCAGAAAAATACCAGGAGCAATAATAATAGGAATATTAGCGGTAACTTTGATTGGTGTATTGTTAGAGTTAGTGGAGATTAAAGGCATCTTTGCTCTTCCTCCTGATGTTATTCCTGTACTTATGCAATTGGACATTCTAGGTGCATTGGATATCGCCATGATAAGTGTGATTATGTCTTTTCTTTTTGTAAATTTATTCGATACCGCTGGTACTCTTTTCGGAGTAGCAACTCGAGCAAATCTTGTCCAAGACTCAGGAGATATTAAAGATTTAGATAAAGCATTGAAGGTGGATAGTAGTTCAAGTATTTTTGGCTCTTTTCTCGGTTGTGCTCCTGTAACAAGTTATGTGGAAAGCTCGTCAGGAATCGAAGCAGGAGGAAGAACAGGACTTACCGCTGTAATTGTAGGAATTTTATTTCTTTTAGCTACATTTCTCTCACCGCTGGCTGCAGCTGTCCCTGCCTATGCTACCTCAGGAGCTCTAATCTACGTTTCTATATTGATGTTAAGCGGAATGGAAAGCTTGAATTGGAATGACCAATCTGAACTTTTACCTGCATTAGTTATAGTGGTTATGATTCCTCTTACTTTTTCTATAGCAAACGGTATAGCCCTTGGATTTTTAGCTTACGTATCTTTAAAAGTATTTGTGGGTGAAATATCTAAAATCTCCTTAGGCGCTTGGTTCCTAACGGTAATATTTGTAGCTAAATTTATATTTCTTTAGAGCTAAACCTTTATATCACTTGCGTCATGTCTTTCTAACACTTCTTTGCCGTCTGGGCTATTAGGCTTTCTGTTAACCAAAGAACCTCTTTTGTACGCAGAGCGTTCAGTTATTTGTTTAGCCCATCGACCCAAATTCTTATACGAATCTACTTCTAGAAACTCCGAGGCGTCATAAGCGTTATTTAAGACCAAGGTTCCATACCATGAATGAATTGCTATATCAGAGATGTTGTACTCATCTCCACAGATATATTCTCTATTACTCAGATTTTTATCTAATAAATCTAATTGACGTTTGACCTCCATTGCGTATCTATTAATTGGATATTCATACTTTTCTGGTGCATATGCATAAAAGTGACCAAAACCGCCTCCTAGATATGGAGCACTTCCCATTTGCCAAAATATCCACGACATACACTCCGCTCTTTCAGAGGGTTCAGTAGGAAGAAATTCTCCAAATTTTTCAGCCAGATAAACCAATATGGCGCCTGATTCAAAAACTCTAGTTGAGGGGTCCGTACTCATATCAAGTAACGCAGGTATTTTTGAGTTAGGATTTATTTCAACAAAACCACTACTAAATTGTGCGCCCTCGCCAATGTTTATTATAAATGCATCATATTCTGCACCTTCGTATCCCAACTCCAAAAGTTCTTCCAGTAGTATAGTTACCTTTATCCCATTTGGGGTTCCCAACGAATAGAGTTGCAAAGGGTGTTTACCTACAGGTAATTCCTTTTGATGTGTAGCGCCAGCTATTGGTCTATTTATATTTGCAAATCTTCCCCCACTTTCAGTGTCCCAAGTCCAAACTTTTGGTGGAACATATTTTGGATCACTCATAAAAACTCCCGATTATTCTGTTTTATAATCATAATATTCTCTTCTCTAAGTGTAATATAAATTAGAAACTTAAATTAGAAAACAGAACTAAGTATGGATATAAAAAAAATAGAGGAATTTCTGAACTCTTGGAAAAATGGAGTTATCGAAATTGGTAGAATCTATTTAGAGGGTGGTGAGTATAAAATTAATGCGACTGAGTTCCTAAAAAAACATTACGCTTTTAATGAGACAGATGTTTTATTTAAACCCACTTTCACAAAGGAAATAGTTTTTAGAAATAACATAAAAGATGCTTTGTCATATTTTGTCGGAGGAGATATCTCTGAGGATAATGGCTTTGCGCTTAAACCATGGGAAAGCATTCAGCTTGAGGAATTAAATACTTTGATTGAAGAAGATTTAGTTGGGGCAATGGGTACACTTAAGTTTAAACCTTATAAAAAGGAAGAAACAACTCTTGTTGCTTTTACATTCTTATTCACCAAGGTCGGAGAGGCATTGAAAATTAAAGTGCATCATTCTTCCCCAGTTAATTGAAACTGAAGAGGTTTTTAATTGAATCGAATAAAATTAATGCTGCCTTAGCTTTTTTCATTTCCGGATCATTTGCTCCTATCTTCCAATAACAACTCAAGTATAGGGATTCTTTAGGTAGAGACTTGTCATGCTTGAGAAGTTTTCTTGCAAAACGCAACAATTCAAATTCGCCAGCAACCCAAGCATAAGGATTTTCACCTTTGATATCAACGCAACTAAAAGCTTGAATCAGGTCTTCGCAACCATTTAAAGGATTCGAATTTATTATCCACTTTACCTCAAAAGCATCTGGTTTAATTAAGTCTTGTATATCTTCCGAGGAATTAATCTCCAGTAAAGCTAATCCCCTAGATTCAGGAGGTAATTTTTCAAGATTAACTGCAATCGCTGGCAAAGCAGTCATGTCACCAACGAATAAATACCAATCAGCGGGCGCTGCCAAGATAGCCGGACCTGGACCTGCTATCTCAATGCTATCCCCTATTTGCACCGAAGAAGCCCATTTACTTGCTGGACCACTGTCTCCATGCAATAGAAAATCTAAAACCAATTCTCTTTTTTCTAAATCAAATGCTCTGATCGTATATGAACGAAGATCATAATCTTTATTTGAGTTTGTAGGCTCGTTATCCAAATTTTTTGGAAAACGTATTTTCACATACCCACTTTCTTGATTTTCAGGAAAATCAGCTAGGTCATCTCCCTGAAGAGTGATTCTCTTCATACTTTTTCCTAGTTCAGAAGCTTTTACGACA
>Ga0209433_10000262_pt1 | contig 16489 bp, 17 predicted proteins | sample METZYME_5_50m_FD_187552 | JGI IMG/M metagenome (GOLD analysis project Ga0209433, IMG submission 187552) | Marine microbial communities from oxygen minimum zone in mesopelagic equatorial Pacific - METZYME_5_50m (SPAdes) (version 2) | ecosystem: Environmental > Aquatic > Marine > Oceanic | place...
TGGCACCAAGTCCAACGGGAACACTTCATTTAGGAACAGCGAGAACCGCATTATTTAATTGGCTTTTTGCGAAAAAAGAAGGCGGAAGTTTTCTCTTAAGAATTGAAGATACTGATATTGCAAGATCAAAAGAAGAGTATATAAAAAACATATATGATGGGCTTCAATGGCTGGGAATTAACTGGGATGAATCCCCAATAATTCAAAGTGAAAGAGTGAATGAGCATAAAAAAATTATAAAAACTCTTATCGATAAGGGATTTGCATACAAATGTTATGCATCAGAAACTGAGCTTGATGAAATGAGAGAAGCCCAAAAAAGAGAAGGTTTAGCTCCAAAATACGATAATCGACACAGAAATTTAACGCCAGAACAAGAATCTGAATTTATAAACGAGGGACGAGAACCTGTTATTAGATTCAAAATCAGTGATCAAAAATCAATTTCATGGAATGACTTAATTCGAGGAGAAATGACTTGGAGTGGGAAAGATTTAGGCGGTGATATGGTCATTGCAAGAAGAGCACCAGCAGATTCAATTGGAGACCCCTTATACAATTTAGTTGTTGTTGCTGATGATTCAGCAATGCAAATTTCTCATGTAATAAGGGGAGAAGATCACCTTACAAATACTGCAAAGCAAATTCTTCTTTACGAGGCTTTAGATTTCAATATTCCAGTTTTCGCTCATACTCCTTTGATTCTTAATTCTGAAGGTAAGAAACTTTCAAAAAGGGATGGAGTTACTTCCATTTCTGAATTCAAAAAAATGGGTTATACCTCTGAAGCAATGGCAAATTATATGACTTTACTTGGCTGGTCTGTTCCGGAAGGAGTTGACGAAAGATTCAAAATATCAGAAATATCAGAAATTTTCAGTTTTAAAAAGGTTAATAAAGCCTCAGCAAAATTTGATTGGGACAAACTGAACTGGCTCAACTCTCAAGTAATTCATGAAATGTCAGCTGAAACTCTTTTAGAGAATTTAGATCCTTTATTTAAAGAAAATGGATGGTATCTTCCAAATCAAGAATGGGGAATCCATCTCTTAGACTTAATAGGACCATCCTTGGTTCTTCTTAATGATGGAGTTGATCAAGCTAGACCTTTTTTTGAAGAGCCAGAATTAAGTGATGATGGCAAAAAACAATTAGAAATAAAAGAAGCATTGGTAATTTTAAAATTTATTCTTGAAAAGCTTGAAAACTTAGATCCTGAATTATTTAGCGAAGAGAAGGCACTTGATTTAATTAATCAAGCCACAAAAAATTGCGGTACAAAAAAAGGTATTGTTATGAAGAGTCTTAGAGCCGCACTTTTTGGAACTTTGAATGGACCTGATTTAATTCAAAGTTGGGTTTTACTCTCAAGATTCAGTAAAGATAGAATTCGAATTAGCCGTTTTATCTAAATCTATATCTTCGTCCAATAAACCCAATTTTTTGGCTAATGGTTGAGCTGTTAAACCTTGAATACCTACTGTCATTAATATTGTTAAAAAAACTAATCCCTGTAGTTTTCCAGCGCCTAAAACTCCTGCCTGCTCTAATCTAATTGAAAATAAAGAAGCAACTGCTGCAGTTACAATTCCACGGGGCGCTAACCATCCAAGAAACAATCTTTGTTTATTATCAAGAGGTAATCCATAAGTTGCTATGGAGACCGCTATTGGTCTCACTACAATCATCAAAAAAAGGACACAAGTAATACCGCCCCACCCCAAAGGACTTAATTCTCCCCATGAAACATCGGCTGCTAGCAGAGGGAAAAGCATAGTTATTGCTAGCTGAGCTAATTCTCTTATTAATTTATCAAGTTCATTCGCCTCTGTAGAGGGTCTTTGTCCTACGACAAATCCTGCTGCAACGGATGCAGGCAATCCTGATTCAGGCAACAACCATTCGCATACTCCATATAGTAAAAAAATCACCCCAAGAGTAAGTTGCAATCTAATCCCGACATAAGGTTCAGATCGCAAGCGTTTCAAACCTTCTGAAAGCAATAAACCTGCTATTGAACCAATCAAAACTCCTCCTCCAAGCCTTGAAAGGAGACCAATAAATAGCTCTTTCCAGCCATGCAAATCACCTACAACAAGCTCTAACAACAAGAGCGCAAGTACAGCCCCAATGGGTTCGAGTATCAAACCCTCAGCCTCGAGCACATCGCTTAATGGAGATGCAAGTCGAATCTGTCGAACTAATGGAGTTACGACTGTTGGCCCGGTAGCAAGAACAATTGCGCTATAAACCCCAGCGACTGACCAACCAAGTCCTGCGAACCAATGAGCAGCTAGAAAGCCTGCTGCCAATGAAATAATTAATCTAATAGATAAAATTCTTAGAACTATTGACTTAATTGCACCCCCTGGGAATCGAAGATTTAGACCACCATCAAACAAAACAAGGCTTACCAATAGACCCACTATTGTCTCCAAACCCTTTCCAAGATCTAATGGTTCAACCAATCCAAGTCCTGATCTCCCAATCAACAATCCTGATAGCAATAATAAAACCACCCCAGGAAGTCCTGTTAGCGCTGATATTAATCTTGCTCCAGCCCCAGAAAAAACTGTGATCCCCCAAAGCAAGCCCAGTCGCTCAGGAGTCATAAATAGCTAGCAATGAAGACATAAACGAGTATCCATTAAATCTACCTAAGAAAACAAATAAGTAATAAGCTGATTTTACTTATTTGTTCTTATAAGTAGCAACCCTTTGAATCAAATATAATTTATACATTAGAATTTGGAAAATAACTTACAAAACTAATTCAAAAATTACATATCAAATTTTCTTAAGAAAGATTGATTAGGCATATATAGAGGGTGACGAGGATTACCTTTTTTGCTGAGGCCAAGACTAAAAACTCGTTTGGAAGAAATATTTTCATTTGAATTTAAATTTGAAAAATTTTTAATTAATTTTAGAACTTTACGATCACGTCCTTTTAATTGTCCTTTATCCCCCCACCCTAACCACAAATCACAATTACTATCTTCTCTCCAAAATTCTAATGATTTCAAAGTAATCAAATCATTATTTTTACCTATTGGATCATTGCTTTTTGATAATTGAGTAGGAGACCTAGAAATTAGTCCAAAGAGATTGATCATATAGATATTTTTATAATTCCATTTTGAACAAAAATTAATTATCCTCACCAGGGTCCTATCGTTATTTGACGAATTGGCTTTTGAAGGGTTCAATCCAATAAATACTACCGTCTTTTTACCACTTGATAACTCTCTTTTTAAAATCCATCGATAGGACCTGCATTCACTAAATAAACAAAATGACAATGCAAAAATTAGAATTAAATATTACTATAAAACCAATATTTTTCTAACCAGAAAAGATTAAATTTGATACTAAAAGACCAGTTAGGAGAATAATTAAGCCTGCAATAGCTATTCTGCCGTTCCATATTTCAGCTTGAGGAGTGAATCCTCTCTTCCATGAATTAATTTCACCTGAGCTTGCAGGCCTAGTTGATTTATTCATTTCATCTCCATTTTTTAATGGCATAAAAAATAAATAATATCTTAAAGATATTGATTAGAAAGGAGGATTAGAGCCATAGAGTAAATCAGCTTTTTCTAAGGGCCAACGAGCGGAAACACCGAGTTCCATTGAACTTTGAACGTCATTAGAAGATAATCTTAACAAAGCTGCCGCACCAATCATTGCCGCATTATCGGTACAAAATTCCATTGGTGCAAGAGCAATGTTAACTGCATACTCAGATGCTTTTTCAAGCATCATTTCCCTTAATCGGACATTTGCAGCAACTCCTCCTACTAGTACAAGAGAATTCAGTCCCTGATCAAGGGTGCATCGAAGACTCCTTTCTACTAGGACCTCCGCAACTACGTATTCAAAACTTGCAGCAATATCCTCTATTGGTAATTTTTTCTTTTCTAACCTGATTTTTTCTATTTGTCTAAATACAGCTGTTTTCAAACCACTAAAAGAGAAGTCATATGGATAAAAACCACCTTCAGGGTTTGATACTCTTCCTTTTGGGAACAAGAACTTTTTTGGATCTCCAGATTTAGCTATTTTTTGAATTGCTGGCCCACCTGGATAGGAAAGTCCCAGTAATCTTGCAACCTTGTCAAAAGCTTCTCCTGCTGCATCATCATGACTTCTACCAAGACGTTGATATCTATGTTGAATATCTACTTTGATCAATTCAGTATGCCCTCCACTAACCAATAAGACTAAGAAAGGAGGTTTAGGATGATTTTCTGACAAATATATTGATGAAAGATGTCCTTCCAAATGATGAATTCCTAAAAATGGAATTTGATACAAATTTGCTAAAGCTCTTGCCGTTATTGATCCGACCAAAAGTGAACCTGATAATCCTGGAGTAACAGTTGCAGCTACTGCATCTATATCTTTGATCTGTAATTTTGATTTTGCAAAAACTTCTTCAATTAAAAATGGTAGATTTTCTAAATGTCTTCTTGAAGCAATTTCCGGAACAACGCCACCCCAATTGGAGTGCTCATCAATTTGTGAAGCTATTTCATTAGCTATCAACTCAATTTTTCCTTTTTCATTAGAAACTAAAGCTGCTGCAGACTCGTCACAACTTGTTTCGAGGGATAAAATTATTGACATTTATGGCTATTTATCAACTAAGTTTAGTATTGAAATCCCATTAAAACAGGGAAACAGATAAAAATCAGAACTCATGAGTCGTCTTTTATCAATTTTACTTTCAGCATTTCTTTTCTTAGGAATAGCTCCAGTAGCTAATGCAAGACCAGGCCCGGCACTAAACGCTGATAGAGCTCCTACAGACTTCACTGCTTCGGCTTTGGTACCTTGTGCTGATAATCCCCGTTTCCAAGAAAGAGCTAGCACAGCCTCCACAGATCAGGCGATAAAAAGATTTGAAAGATACAGCAAAGCCTTATGCGGAGATGATGGACTCCCTCATTTAATAATAGGCCCACCTATTGAACCTTGGGGTGCATGGATTAACAGAGGTCACGAAGGCGATCTACTCATTCCAGGTGTAATGTTTATCTATATTGCTGGTATTATTGGTTGGTCTGGAAGGGAATATGTAAGAGCTGTTAGAGGGAAAAAGAACGCAGCAGAATATGAAATCATTATTGATACTGATTTGGCTTGGCAATGCTTAAAAAGAGGAGCAGCTTGGCCTCTACAAGCTAATAGAGAGGGTAAGAATGGAGAGCTCAGAGAAAAAGACAATAACGTTTCTCTTAATGGCCCAAGAGGCTAAATAAATTATTAATTACTAAAAACATTTAAAATTTTTCAATCATGTTTCAATTATTCCGCACCAAATGGTTTAGATCAGCCCCAGTCGTGTCAGCTATTTGGATCACTCTAACAGCAGCTATTATCGTTGAATTTAATAGATTTGTGCCTGACTTACTTTTCCACCCAATGTCTTTTTAATAAGACAAGTTATTAATTAAATTTAAGTTTTTAATCCCATTAAGCTTTCAATTTCTTCAAAAGCTTTTTCAATATTTTCATTAACAACAACAGCGTCAAACTCTTTTTTCGCAATAAGTTCCTGTTTAGCTATAGCTAAGCGATCTCTGATAGCTTCTTCAGTCTCAGTTCCTCTTCCTCTGATTCTTTTTTCAAGTTCAAATATATTTGGAGGTGCTATAAATATTTGGAATGCCTCAGGAAAAGACTTTCGAATTTGTCGAGCTCCCTCTAATTCAATTTCAAGAAGAACATTAGATCCTTTTTCTATTTTTTCTTCAACTATTTTTTTTGGAGTTCCATAAAAATTATCAGAGAATTCTGCCCACTCAAGAAAACCTTCGTTATCTATTATTTCTTGAAAATTTTTCTTATCTAAGAAAAAATAATGCTCGCCCTCAATTTCCCCTGTTCTTGGTTTACGAGTAGTGGCAGAAATAGATAGCCATACATTACTATGACTATCTAAGATTTTCCTAACAATTGTTCCTTTACCAACCCCACTTGGGCCAGTTATAACAGTAAGATTTCCTAAAGATGTCATAATTAGATCCTATCTAATTTACCTGCTAAAGGTTGATTACGTAATTTATAAATTTAAAAGGATGATAAATGAACAAAGTTCCAATCCAAATAATGGACTTAACAACCCTCAAAGCGGTTGTTTTTGAACTTAGCAAATACATAGTTCCAAGTAGATTTGAGACTGCTCAGCAAATTGATTCACATACTCTTCAATTAGGATTTAGAACACTTGAAAAGCTTACCTGGATTGAAATAAGTTGGCTTGCAGAGTCCCCAAGAATTGTCCAAATACCACCTCCAAAAAGATATGGTGAAAAAAGCACATTAGCGAGGCAACTAAAATATTTATTAGTCGATTTGGCTTTAGTAGAAATACAACAAACTGGTTTTGAAAGAATAGTAAGGTTTAAATTTTCAAGTAGACCTGGTAAAGAAATTGAGAAAGAAGTGGTAGTAGAGTTGATGGGAAGATACAGTAATATTTTACTTTTAGACAAATCAAGCAAAGTAGTTACTCTTGGGAAACAAATAAAAACAAATCACTCAAGACTAAGGCCAATAGGAACTGGAGATAGTTACAAATCTCCACCTGCCCTTAAAGGATTAGCTCCTAACCTCTCTGAATCATTTCATTCATGGAAAGAAAATATATGCTTGGTCCCCTCAATATTTAAAAATTGCCTAAAAGATACTTATCAAGGAATAAGTCCAGCACTTACATTACAAATTGCGAGCAACGATTACAATGAAGCAATTAATATAATAAACCAATCAGTAACAAGTATTGAATTAAAAACATGGGAAGCAATATATAAAAGATGGAAAAAGTGGTTATTAGATATTGAGAATAATAATTATAATATCAATTTCAGTGGGCCAACTGATTTCAAAGTCTGGGGTGAAGCAAAATCAACGGTTGATAACAAACATATTAGTATTAGCCTTGGCATATATTATTCAAATAAAATTATAAATAGGAAAATAAATTCTATTAGAGAAAAATTAAAAAATGATCTCCAAAAGTCAAAAGATGATGAGACAAGAAAACTTGAAGCGCAGGGTTTACTAATTAAAAATATTTCTGAATATATAACCATGCAAAATAAAGCTAACAATATTCTAACTTTAAAATCTCCAACAAAAAAACAAATAATTGAGGCTCAGAATCTTTTCAAAGAAGCTAAAAGGAAAAAAAGATCTAGAGAATCAATTTTAAATAGAATTGAATTTCACAAAAAGAAAATATCTGAGATTGAATATTGTGAGTTATTTCTTGATTCATTAATATATGAGGAAAGTGGGTCTAATAAAAACAAACTAGATTCAATTATTGAACTTAAAGAAGAGGTAGAAGAATATATTTGTATAAAAAAAAATTCATCCAAGTTTAAATCAAATAGAAAAAAGGAACATGCTTCAACGATAAAAGAGATTCAAAGTCCTAGCGGTCTAAAAATTCAAATAGGCTCTAACAACAGGCAAAACGAATTAATTAGTCTAAGGAAAGGGAAAAAAGGAGATCTTTGGTTTCATGCTCAAGAGACACCTGGAAGTCATGTCGTACTTAAATCTTCAACTGGACTTTTTGATGACAAAGATATTCAATTAGCTGCTGATCTTGCTTCTTTCTTTAGCCGTGCGAGAGGCAACAAGCTTACACCAATAATTATGGTTCCAATTGAGAATCTACAAAGAGTATCAGGATCCTTGCCTGGAACTGTTAGTCATAGGGGTGGGAAGGTCCTGTGGGGAAAAGCTGAGAGAGCTGCGAAATATTTCCACCAGAAGTGAACATCAATGACTTAATATCAGCTTCATTAGAGCAGTTCAAAATGATTGACTTTTTGTTAGGCACGCATGAGTTTCTTGGTAATCACACTTTCCCGGAATTTTTAATTGGATATCTATTTGGTGCTGCTTTAATAATCGGCGCTCCGACAGTTTTTCTTCTTTTAGCTTTTACAAGTGCTTTAATGAAAACCAATGGGAAAATGGGTGGTTATAAAGAATATGCCAGTTATGGTGAATCTTCTCTAAATGATTGTCCTCCTTTTATTTTGCCTGACCCTACTAAAAACAAGTAAAAATTTTTATCCCGCAATATTAATCAATAATAATTGATCCATTTATCACTTCTAAAATGCCAAGCAAAATTTCTTAGTTACTGCTTACAAACTCCATTTCCCACTAAAATAATTTTAGAAAGTTAAAACAACCTGAATAGCTCAAACAAAAACGAAAATATTTTTAAAGCTCCTCCTCCTATAAGGATCGAGGAAAAAGCTAATTCAAATGAGGCTTCTCAATCCTTTGAGATGCCTTTTATTGATCATCTTGAAGAACTTCGCCAAAGGATCCTAAAAAGTCTAATTGCAGTTCTTATTTCATCAGGTTTTTGCTTGTTATTTGTCAGGAAGCTTGTACTAGCCCTAGAGATGCCAGCAGGGAAAATACAATTTTTACAGGTAGCTCCGGGTGAATTTTTATTTACTTCAATAAAAGTTGCAGGTTATGGAGGGCTGACTCTCACTCTTCCTTTCATACTTTACCAATTTTTAAAGTTCATCCTTCCAGGTCTAACTAAAAAAGAGAAGCTTTTGATAGCACCATCAGTTGCAGGCTCAGCAATTTTATTTTTCTTAGGAATTTTCTTTGCTTGGAAGGCTTTGATACCTGCAGCCTTGGGGTTTCTAGTGAACTATGGGGCCGATGTAGTTGAACCACTATGGTCAATAGAAAAATATTTAGATTTTGTTCTGCTACTCATGCTTTCAACTGGTTTAGTCTTTCAATTACCAATACTTCAATTAATTTTAGGTTTCTTTGAAATAATTTCTTGGAAAAAGATGTTATCTGCATGGAGATTTGTCTTGATGGCCTCAGCCATTGCAGGAGCTGTTTTAACTCCATCAACCGATCCTATAACTATGCTTCTTTTATCAACATCGATAACTTTTTTGTTTTTTGTTGGAATTGGTTTAGTTGCCTTAGCAACAAATCTCAAAGGACAAATTCGTCCATCCTAGGATCCCTAGGCAATACCAAGGTAATCGCTTTACCTAGTCTTGGTTTAGCCTGAACATTTTGAAGCCAATTTCTAACAAAATTTGATTGGCCAGCGCGGTTAATTATTTCTAAGGTTCGATTTAAATTATCTTTAAAGGTCTCTTCATCGATTGGGAAAGACTGCTGTTCTAAAAACCCCCACATCATTTGCAAATATATTTGGTCTCTTTTTATTAACAATCGCAAATCATATGTTACCCCCCAGCGCCTTCTTAAGCACTCCATTACTTCATCTGCTTCCAATGGACTTGAAGAAGAGTAACGTTCAAAATTTGGCGCGTTGGATTCAAAACTCATTTCAAAACCTAGTCTTGGCAGAGATTAATAACCCTTTATGTGTCCATTCTGGTCTAGTATCTGTATATAGGTGAACGTCTGTAATGACACAAATGACAACTGCAGATGTGCCCTCAATGGGCAGAAGGCAGTTCATGAATCTGCTTACCTTTGGAACAGTTACAGGGGTTGCTTTGGGAGCATTATATCCAGTAGCCCAATACTTCACTCCATACAGGGCTGGTGGTGGTGGTGGTGGAACAAATGCAAAAGATGAGTTAGGGAACAATGTAAGTGCAAGTGGTTGGCTGTCAACTCATCCAGTTGGTGATAGAAGTTTGGTCCAAGGACTTAAAGGTGATCCCACCTACCTAATAGTTGAGGGTGAAGATGCAATTACTAGTTATGGAATAAATGCGATTTGCACTCACCTTGGTTGTGTAGTGCCATGGAATAGCGGAGCTAATAAATACATGTGTCCATGTCATGGAAGTCAATACGATTCCACAGGAAAAGTTGTAAGAGGTCCAGCCCCTCTATCTCTAGCGATAGCACATGTGTCAGTTGAGGATGATCAAGTTCTAGTAAGTCAGTGGACAGAAACTGATTTCCGAACTGGTACTGATCCTTGGTGGGGATGATAAATAAATGAACAAAAACTTCAATACCATTTCCAAAACCATGAGTCGTTCATTAAAACTTCTTCTCTTTTCTGTTTTTATTGGATTTTCAATCTTTTTAATTCCTCAACCAACTTGGGCCTACCCTTTTTGGGCTCAACAAAAATTTGAAAACCCTAGAGAGGCAACTGGAAAAATTGTTTGTGCTAATTGTCATGTAGCTAGTATGCCAACAAGAGCTGAAGTCCCGCAGGCAGTTGCTGCAGATAGTGTTTTCAAAACTGTCGTAGAGATACCTTATAAAAAAGACTTACAAGAGATTGGAGCGGATGGAAGCAAAGTTCCTCTCCAAGTTGGAGCAGTTGTAATGCTTCCAGACGGGTTTAAGCTTGCGCCTCAAGAAAGATGGACGGATGAAATCAAAGAAGAAACACAAGGTGTTTACTTCACCCAATACAGCGAGGAACAAGACAATATTATTTTAGTTGGTCCTCTACCTGGCGATCAAAACAAAGAGATTGTCTTCCCTGTACTATCTCCTGATCCCAGAAAAGACAGCAAGTACAATTTTGGAAAGTACTCAATCCATGTAGGAGGCAATAGAGGAAGAGGCCAAGTTTATCCAACTGGTGAAAAGAGCAACAACAATTTGTTTACTGCAACAAATTCAGGGACCATAACTTCAATAGAAACCAACGAAGATGGAACACAAACAATTAACCTAAACAATGAAGAAGGAGAAAGTTTTACTGAAAACCTTCCAGCTGGGACGTCATTATTAATCAAAGAAGGTGACAGTATTGAGAAAGGTGCAAAATTAACTGAAGACCCAAATGTTGGAGGTTTTGGTCAATTAGACAAGGAAATAGTTTTACAAAGTAAGGCAAGAGTTATTGGAATGATAATTTTCTTTATTGGAGTTGGCCTATCTCAAATAATGCTAGTTCTTAAAAAGAAACAAGTAGAAAAAGTTCAAGCTGCTGAAGGAATATAAATTCAAGTTGTAGATGGAACTTATTTTTTTAGCTCTTAGATCACCTGGGCCTGAGTTGTTTCAACTGGGGCCTTTTTCATTAAGGTGGTATGGATTTCTAATAGCTATTTCAGTTTTATTAGGTTTAAATTTATCAGGTGAGTTAGCTTCAAAAAAAGGATTAAAAAAAAGCCTTATTAACGATTTACTTCCTATTTTAGTTTGCGCATCTGTGATTGGTGCAAGAATTTATTATGTTGCATTTGAATGGAGAAACTACACTGGCAAAAACTTTTGGAGTTCCATTAATTTCCTTAACTTAAATATTCCTATTCCTAGTGCGATAGAAATTTGGGGAGGAGGAATTGCAATCCATGGTGCACTGATTATGGGTACATTATCAATCATATTTTTTTGTCGATTGAGAAAAGAACCTTTTTGGGATGTTATTGATGTTTTGGTCCCCTCAGTGGCCTTAGGCCAATCAATAGGAAGATGGGGGAATTTTTTTAATAATGAAGCTTTTGGGATACCTACAAATTTACCCTGGAAATTATTTATACCTTTCAGATTTAGACCAGAAATATTCTCATCGCAAGATTATTTTCACCCTACCTTTCTTTATGAATCAGTATGGAATATTTTTGTCTTTTGCCTACTGATTTTTCTTTTTAGAAAGGCAAATAAAAGAGAACTTAAGCTACCATCAGGCAGCTTAAGTTGCTTGTATTTAATCACTTATAGTTTAGGCAGGTTATGGATAGAAGCATTAAGAACTGATCCTCTTTGCTTGGGAGGAGTTCCCCCTTTTTGTGATGGAGGACTACGAATAGCACAATTAATTAGCTTATTTTTAATTTGTGCAGGTTTATTGGGAATATGGAGAATTTATATTTCAAAAAAAGCACTTCCTGATCCATCTTTCATCAAAGGGAGAAATCAATGAATCCTATTTCAATTGTAGGAGCAGGACCAGGCGCCATAGACTTAATGACAATAAGAGCTCAACAAAGACTAAAATCAGCCGATGTTCTTGTTTGGACAGACTCTCTTATCCCTATACAAATAACTAAACTTGTCAAAGAAGATTGTGAAAAGATAAAGACAAGTTCGTTAACTCTAGAAGAGATTCTCTTGATCTTAATTAAAAAGCATAAAGAAGGTAAAAAGATTGTTCGCCTACATGATGGTGACCCTTGCTTATATGGAGCCATCTCAGAACAAATATGTAGATTAAATGATGAAGGAATTGAGGTAGAAGTAGTTCCTGGAGTAAGCGCCTATCAAGCGACAGCAGCAACTCTAGGATTTGAACTAACAATTCCAGATTTAACCCAAACAATAATACTTAGTAGAGCTGATGGCAGAACAGGCAAACCAGAGCAGGAAAGTCTTCAAAAGCTAGCATCTATTCAATCTTCTTTATGTCTTTACCTAAGCGCAAGACATGTAGAAGAAGTACAATCCATACTTATAAAGTATTATCCTCCGAATACCCCTGTAGCGATTGCATATAGAGTAACTTGGCCAGATGAATGGATAAAAGTTATATCTTTAAGTGAGATGGCAAAAACATCTAAAAAACAAAATTTAATCAGGACAACATTATATATAATTAGTCCAACATTAAAGATAGGAAATAATAGATCAAAGCTTTACAATCCAGATCATTCACATTTATTTAGGTCGAGTTAAAGAGAAGGAAATAAGGAAAATATTCTAACCATCATTAAAGCCATAGATAAATCATCTTTTAGAGACAAACCACTTTACAGAGCCTTTAGAATGAACGTATTACAAAAAGGTTTTTAATTGGAAAAAAATGAAGAAAGAAAAAGCGATAGTAGTCATATCGCAAATAAAAAACCTGCCTTACAAAAAGTTGGTGAGTTTCTCAAAGAAGCGCGACAAGGCAGAAATCTTTCAGTAGAGGATCTATCTTCATCAATTAGAATTGGGAAAGAACAATTGATTGCACTTGAATCAGGAGATGAAAGCGCACTTCCTGAAAAAGTTTTTATTAGAGCAATGGTTCGAAGAATAGCGGAGAAATTGAATTTAGATACAACTTTTATTCTTTCAGAACTGAATGAAAAGAAAAACAATGAGCCTCAAACCAGCCCTGTAATTAAGAATAAAAATACTAGAAAAAGCAAAAATTTAAAAACATTTATCATTGTAATTCTATCGGGTGCTTTAGGATTATTTACTTCTATTATGCTATTAAAATATATTCAAAAAGGAGAAAATGATTCGATTAATCCACAGCGAAGCGATATCTTTTTATTAGACAAAAAGATATCGTCTTAAAGTATATTTATATCAACATCCTTAATTTTCTTAATTAGTAAAATTGCCTTATTTAAGCTCCATTTTTCAAGATCCAAATTTTGACCTAAGTCATAAGGAATTAATTCTATATTAATCTTTTTATTATTAGTTTCAATTACTATTTTAGATACCAAAGGTTCTGGTCTTCTATCCAAAGCGCATGAAAGTCGAAGAAGTAAAGACATATCACCTACCAAAGTTTTTTGACTTTCATCAATTAATAATTGCCAAGATTCATGTCTTTTTTTTGGAAAACTTTTCCTGTGGTATCTTGCGATAGCTGCAACCATTAAATGCTCACCTTGGGAATAGCCTAAAAGCTCTCCATTTTTGATTAAATACCAAGAATGCTTATGATAGGCACTTATATTGATATGTTTACCACATGCATGAAGCTTAGCTGCTGCCCACAAAAGATCTCTACCTTCGCCATCATCATTATGCAAAACTCCCTTGGTCTGATCATAAAAAGTAAGTGCAAATTCTGATACACTTTTTGATCGTCTTGAATTAACACCAAATCTTTTTGCTTGATGAATAACTGTTCTTTCTCTAATTGAACCTTGAAAGCTCAACTGATCTTTTAAATAATTATTTCGACACATCCAATCAACAACTAATCCTTCCCGAAGAGCTCTTTCACTTAGAATAATCTCACTAACATTAACCATATTCATTATGGTTTGCAAAATCAAAGCACCTGGGACAATAATTTCAGATCTTCTATCACTTAATGAGGATAATTGAATCCGTTCAGAAGGTGTCATTTTAATTAATTGACTGACAATTATATCCAAATTATTTTTTGTAATTTTATATCCTTGTAATTTTGTTTGCATATGATTTTCTTTATTAGATATTAACGATCCAATTGCCATAGCAGTTCCACTAGTTGCTACTAAAACTGGTGTTTCTCCTACTTCAATCCTCTTGGAGACTTTATCAATTGCAGACTCCATAGAGCCTCTGATAAATGATCTTAAAAACAATTCATTTTGAGAGGATATTGGATCTTTTTTAATAAATTCTCTCTGTAATCTGACGGCTCCAATCTTTGTACTTGTTAATGCTCGTGCCTCAGAGCTATCAGCGAGAATTAATTCTGTCGAACCTCCTCCAATATCAAGAACCAGATGAGGTTTATTTCCAAATTGCATTCCAGAAAGTACACCAAGGTAAATTAATCTTGCTTCTTCTGCTCCGCTTATCAATTCAACATCTAAGCCTATCTTCTCTTTTATTTCAGCAATAAAGGCTTTCCCATTAGGTGCTTCTCTAACTGCACTTGTAGCGGCAATAATAAGACTTTCAACTTTATAACTTTCAGATAAATCCTTAAATCTCTTTAATGTTGAAAAAGCCCTATTCATTGCAAGGGAAGTAAGTTCTCCCGTCTGAGGATCTCTTTCGCCTAAACGTGTTGTCGATTTCTCTGCAAGTTCAATACTAAAAGTATTTAATTTTCGCTCAATCTTTGCAACTAACAGATGAGTTGAGTTAGTACCAATATCAATTGTTGCTACACGACATAATTCAGCATCTTGCTTCTCTCCAAGATCTAATTCAATAGAATTCCTTTTAGAGAAATTATTTATTGACTCGCCTAACATAGTTAGTAGGTTTAGCCTCAATACTCTGACACCCTCAGCACCACATTGAGAAGACCTTATAAATCATTATCAATTTAAATTTTCGTGAATAATCTTCTTACCAGAAAAATAGGATATTATTTTGAACTTCTTAGATGGAACAAACCAAGTGGAAGATTGATACTTCTCGTCCCTGCTGGCTGGTCTCTTTGGTTAACTCCTACAGCTCCACCTTCTCTATTAGTTTTGGGAATAATAGTTTTAGGTGGATTATTTGTAAGCGGTGCCGGATGTATCGCTAATGATCTTTGGGATAGAAAGTTTGACAAGAAAGTAAAAAGAACAAAAGAAAGACCATTAGCCAATGGCAACGTATCTCTCAAGAGTGGATGGATTCTACTAATCTTCATGTTATTTTTTAGTCTTTTTATAGTTCTTACAATCCCAACACAGAGTAGAAATTTATGCCTTATTCTTGCGACATTATCATTACCTTTTATTATTTTATATCCATCAGCCAAAAGATGGTTTAAATTTCCTCAACTTATTCTCTCTATTTGCTGGGGGTTTTCAGTTCTAATTCCCTGGGCAGCGAGCGAATCTTCATTAGCAGGAGGGGAAACATTACTATTTTGTTGGCTTGCAACAATATTTTGGACTTTTGGCTTTGATACTGTTTATGCGATGGCCGATGAGATTGACGATAAATTAATTGGTCTAAATAGCAGTGCAATCAGTCTGGGAAAAAAGTCAATACCAGCAGTTTCTTTTTGCTACTTTTCAACCTGTTTGCTTCTAGCTCTAGCTGCTTTTAAAGCAAATTTTGGATTAACATTTTGGCCTTTTTGGTTGGTATCTACTCTGGGAATGCAAAGAGAGGTTCTCTTATTAAATTCACGGTCAAAAGGTATTAAGACTTCAGGCTTGCATTTCAGCAATCAAGTGAGACTGGGCGGTTTATTACTTTTTGGAATGATCTTAAGCAAGATTATTTAATCAATGTCTCTAGCAAAATTCGCAAATGACTGAGCCGCTAAAAAAAGGCGATCTTTTCCACATAGTCGCTGCAAGTTCGCCTGTATGCAAAAAAGAGGATCTTCAAGCTGGAATCAAAGTCCTTGAAGAGTGGGGATTAACATGCAAACATATGGCTCCTATAGATAGGTCATGGGGTTATTTAGCAGGTAATGATGAAGTTAGATTTAATGAATTACACCCAAACAATCATTGCCCTCTCTTAGCTTTTGCTAGAGGTGGATGGGGATCGGCAAGATTACTAGAAAAAAGACAACCATGGGAAGAAGGTTGGATGATTGGATTTTCTGATTTGACTTCTATACTTCTGGCACGGCTAGCAGCTGGATTTCAAGGAGGAGTCCATGGCCCTCTAATTACAACTTTGGGTTCCGAACCCGAATGGAGTAAAGACAGGCTTAAATCAATTTTGTTTGGCAATTGTGTACCAGATATTTATGGAGAGCCATGGGGAGGCGGGGTCGCAAAGGGGCCTTTAATAGTTGGAAACCTGACGGTTATGACTCACTTAATTGGGACTGAACATCTGCCCTCTTTCCAAAAATCAATTTTAATCATCGAAGATATTGGAGAGGCTCCCTATAGAATTGATAGGA
>Ga0209433_10000263_pt1 | contig 16415 bp, 18 predicted proteins | sample METZYME_5_50m_FD_187552 | JGI IMG/M metagenome (GOLD analysis project Ga0209433, IMG submission 187552) | Marine microbial communities from oxygen minimum zone in mesopelagic equatorial Pacific - METZYME_5_50m (SPAdes) (version 2) | ecosystem: Environmental > Aquatic > Marine > Oceanic | place...
CTTCACTCTGAACAGTTGCTCTTTCATTTTCATCATGGGATTATGATAGCACAGGGGGTAGGACATCCGCAGTCCCACCTATTCGAATTATAGAAAAAACTTTTTTCACTTTTTTTGCGTTTTAGGCTTGACATTCTGCCGGGCAGCCCGGCGGCTTGTCAAGAGAAAACTTTCAACAATCGCCGTTTTTTTGTTACTTATTAAAAATCCATTTCATGGTGTTGTAAAAACGACTGAGCGACAACGACTGCGGTACGCCACTGCCAGCCCGTACCTTTCCACACTGCCATTCTTCGCGGTTATATAATTCAATGATTGCTTTGCTAGGGATTTCCCACCATTCAATCAAGCCTTTTTCTCCAATCCTGCTAGTGTCTGCCACGAGAAACATATCAACGGCTGCACATTTCTTTTTGATATAGTCAAACGGCTCACCCTTTCCTGCCCACTGCCAAGGTCTCTGTACCGAATCCGTCGAGGCCATGAAGTGTAAGCTCGAATTCGGGTTGGCGGCGTTCCTTGTGCGAATTTCCCACTTTTTCCCGTCATGGCCAACCGCGTCCCAAGCCGCACGGCATGAGTGGGCCTCTTTGCCGACGTAATTAACAAACGCCGTTTCGATATCAAACCCTATCTTTGAATTGCCGATACGCTCTCGACCGAATTTTTTGTCTAACTTATTAAGCTCCAGAATGTAAGCATCATAGCCAATCGCGTGAGTGATTTCTTTGCCCCGATAGCAGGCGGTTTCTTTGGTGATGTTTTGTAAGGATTTCATTAGTAGGTTTTTTAGTTGTTGTGATTGAGTTCTTTTCTGGCGCAAGCTGCGAGGTTTTTCATTGAGCGATGATCGCTTGAACTGCTAGACGCAATTACAAAGCGGCCATTGACCAAGTAACATTTGTGATGCCCACTCTTACAACGCTCTATGCGTGTGATTGTGATGTTGAGCTTCTCCATTTCTTTTATTAGCTTTTTAGGTTTCATTATATTAAAACGATTGCGAACACTGAAAGACCGATGACAATGGCAGAGGCAATGGCTACCTTGCACAGTACATAGTCAACGGCGTGGCTGTTGTTGGGTTTGATTACCATCTTGGGCCTGTGCCATTCGACAATCTGTGACACAGTAGCATTGGCGAGGGGCTTCTGCTCTTCTGCCTGTGCTTGTATCCAGTTCCATTTACCACGCAGCCAGATTTCACCGCTTGCGTTGATTGTGCGTGTGGTTGCGTGACCGTCCCATTCCCAGTGACCTTTTGCACCGTGAGGTACTAGGGGCATTGGCTCGTTGTTGTTTATTATTGTTGGCATTGTAGGTTTCTTTTAACTGTTAAGAGTGTCTCACATATAGTGGATTTTTACGAGGAAAAGTTATTCACATTCTGTGATGCTTTTGATTATCATTTCGACCTTGTCTTCGGCCCGTGTCCACGTTGTGCCGTTGCGTTCTACGATACGGCGAGCGTGTGCCTCATCCATTGCCTGAATGAATACGCTGCTGCCATTGGTGAATTTTACTGTGAAGATTTTTTCTTGTTTCATATTCGTTGCTTTCACTGTTAAGAGTGTCTCATAAATGTCACAGAAAAGCGAGAACAATCCAGGTAAGTTATTAACATTTTTTCTGCTGTTGTGAGCATTTTCTTCTTGACTTCCAGCCGGGCTGCCCGGCCGCTTGTCAAGCTTTTTCTTTGAAAAAAAACCAGGTTTTTTTGAAAAAAGTTCTCGACTTTTGCGGCGGATTATGGTTTAATCTACTCATGAAGTTTGAGACAGGAACACAAGTACAGCACAGAGAAAGCCCCAACTGGAAAGCCGTTGTGGTGCGCGACACCAACCCACGCAAGCCAGTGAACGGTTTCGTGTTAGTGAATCACAACGGGCGCGAGTCACTCATGCCCAAGAGCCTTTTGCGGGTATCCTTCCACTTGGACGCTAAAAAAGAATTTGGAGAAGTTGTAAGGTAGGACTACGGATGTCCTACCCTGCATGCTATACTAATCACATGATAAAAATGAAAAACCTATTAAAAGAACTCAGTCCAGAAAGTCGGAAGAAGTATACCAACGCAGTAGTAAACGGCGCAAACGAAGCACACTTTTGTTTCGCTGGTGGCACACAGTTTTACCGCTACGACATTACCGACATCAATCGCGGCATGAATGCACACCGCACCCAGAAGTTGAGCTTGCGCTATGTTAAGACTGACCGTTTTAACCATGACAGATGGGAAGAAGTTAGCAAAGACTACTTCTGGAATAGTTTTGTAGACGACCGCGAGATTAACCCCAATTAAAACAGTAACATGAAAAACATTAACGCAACATTAGACACAGACGAGAAGTACATGACCATTGATGGAGTGCTTCACTCGGTCATCGACCATCGCAGCTTTGACGACTTCGGCGGCACGCTTGAGAGCTTCAAGGTTATGGATGTGATGGCTAACGTGCGCGTGGTTTACAGTAACGACGACGCGCTGACATTCTTCGAGGACGAGTTTCCTCCTGACTACGAAGTTTAACCTTGCATCGGTTGCAAGGTTCAGGCATACTATAAGAACTATGAGAATGAAAGAAGTCAAGAACGGTTCGTTGTATTACAACGAAGAAAACAACAGGGTCGAAAGAGTAGTCGGTTCTATAAGCGACCATCGCGTTGTGACGTATGTTCACAAAAAGGATTTTAATTATCCGCAGGCGCGTGTTTTACGCATTGCGAGCAAGGAAGAGTATGAGACTTATTTAAACAATTAAGAAACACGGGGCGCGGGTAGGGTTTTCGTCGTTTTACCTACTCGCGCCTCTCCTCTTTGCCTGTAGCCACCCCCATAGGCCACCGCTATTTTAAAACTATAATTTAATAGGTCTAAAAAAAATTGGGGGGCGGTGTTAAATATCATTCTCCCCCAAACAATACCCCCCACCCCCATTTCAAACGGTTTAGACAAACGCGGCATTTAGTTATAAGTTAAGGTGAAAAAAACCAGGACGGATATATGGAAATTATCAATTGCCTAGAAACAAATAAAAAGATGTCTGCTTACATAGAGGAGCAAAAGCCAAAACGTGTGCTTTTAGCTTTTTTGCATGGATTAGGAGACTTTCTGGGTTTTCGCGGGGTATATAGATATCTTTCTGATAAGTATCCAGATGTAGAGTTCACATACGCTTTAGACAAAAACATGGGTTATGAAAAGTTTTTGATAGAAGGAGAGAAATACGTTAGCGTAGACAGAGCAAACATAAATACGAATAATTATGATCTTGCATTCTATATTGCATATACCCAAAATAGAGAAGGAGAAATAAGCAAAGCTGAAAATTGTATGATAGAGGAGGTGGGAAGCTTTGAAGCCCTACCGAGACCGCATCAACCGTTGCCCGTAATGGCCTCACGTTTAGTTACAGTGCATTTTTTTAGCACTTGGGGGCCATCAGCCTTCGGTATGGTTGGACGAGAAGAAACGGCGCATAAAATCTGGGGTGAAATTATACAAACGGGGCTGATTCCAATAGAGACAAACTTTGAACACAAATATACAAATCCAGAAAATAAAAACTTTGATTGGATAAACGCTCATGTGAGAGGAGTTAAATGTGGGGCTGAAAACTTAATTTCTTTGATTCAGGGCAGTTTTGCTTTTATTGGGGTGATTTCGGGGAATATACATACTGCTTTATCTTGTTTGCCTAGAGAAAAAGTATTGGCTTTGACTACATACATGCCGTCCAGAGCTTTAGGTGAAGATGTACCCTCCATAAATATAGATAATTATAAAGAAGGTAGCGTATATAATTGGTTGGTGAGCCTTGATAGAAAAAATTTACAAAATGATTGGACAAATTACGAGATATAATTAAGATATTGACCTATGAGTAACACTAAGAAAAGTGATAAGCCTTTTAAGGGCAAAGCAAAATCCAAAAGCAAATCCTCTTGTAGCTCTAAAAAGAGCTTGGGAGAAAAACTAACTACCGTTAGCACCACCTACGCAAGAATTGTCTTGCTGTTGATGACTGTTAACTTTGCCTTGACTGGGTATGCTGTGTATTCCATCACACAGATTCAATCGACTCAAATGGACTCCACTCCAAATGAGTCAACTAGTCAGGGCGCTCAGGTCGCATCTACTGAGCAATAAACCGAGGTCGCAATGACCGAAGTTATAAGGGCCGTGTTAATTCGCGGCTCTTTTTTATTAGCAATGTCTTTACGATTGTAGTTGAAGTTGGAAAAAAGTTTTGTATTACTTCTTTACTTTTAGTTGGATATGTAACCCAGTGATACGTATAAAAATCCTTCTTGATTAAAACAATAGCAATATCCCCCGCTTTTAAATCTTCAAATTTAGTTTCTTCAATAGTAAAACCTTTTGAGGTAAGAAAATTAACTAACTCATGCGGCCAAGTAATTTCCATCGCCTCTTCATTAAAGACACTCATAATCATTCTTGTTATGTTTCCGCTTTTTTGAATTTCCCTACTGATCTCAATGTCAGAGTATGTAAGATTTAGATGCGAAAATTCCTTCAATGCGTTGCCTATGGCTTTTGGCCCACAAGAAACGTAGTGCCCTTTAAAGGCCCCAGATTCGTCCGTGACGAACGTTCCTTGCTTAAATGCTCCGCACCCGCAGATGAAAATTAAAATCAATAATATAAAAGGAAGTATAGTATTCCTTACGATGAATGGTGTAGGTTTTAAAGGCATGCATTATTTTACACAAAAACAAAAGGAATTGTGTAATTCTAAATAAGCCTATGAAAAATAAAGATGGCTCACAAAAGCCTATCAAAATCCGAGGCGGCAAAGAACTAGCGACTGAAGTTAGAAAAGAAAACTGTGATGACACTCGCTTTATTGCCGAAAACCCAATTAAAAGACAAATTAGAATAAACCAATTCCCTTGGACGGAAAAACAAAAGGACTTTTTTAGGGTAGCTTTACATCCACACACAAGAATAATCTTTGTAAGCGGGCCAGCGGGCACATCTAAAACTTTGCTGGCAACCTATTGCGCCCTTCAACTGCTCAATCTTAAGTCTATTGAAGAGATTATGTATCTACGGTCTGCCGTGGAATCATCAGACAAAAGCCTTGGTTATCTGCCGGGTAATGCTGATGAAAAGTTAAAGTTTTTTAATTTGCCGTTTTTAGACAAACTCACAGAGCTTTTAACGGGAAAGCAAACCGAAAAGCTAGAGCAAGAAAAAAGAATCTCTATGTTCCCTGTAAACTTTGCGCGGGGTATGAACTGGCAAGCTAAGTGTGTTATTCTTGATGAAGCGCAAAATTCAACAGAAAAAGAAATAATGACTGTTCTCACCCGTTTGGGTGAAGGTAGTCGCGCTTTCATTCTAGCTGACCCTATGCAAACAGACCTTAAAGGGTGTGATAAAACAGGTGGATACGAAAACCTAGCGCGAGTCTATTCTGACGAAGACTCTTTGCAACATGGTATTTATCATTTTACTTTTGATGAAAATGACATCATGCGTTCTGAGCTTGTTAAATTCTTGATAAAGAAACTAAACGAATCAAGAGGCAAGCAAACGAAACCCTAATCGTTTTTTTAATTACTTTTAAATATTTTTAATTATAACAAGTAACACGAACAAGTGTTCGTGGGTATGTTTACCCTATCTACCTTTATTCTTCTTTGGGTTTTTCTTGGCTTTACGCCACCCTTGGGAATAAAGAAATCTAGTGACAGTGTTACCAAACTTAGTAACGTTTTCTTCTGATGCTTCCCAAAAAAATGCGTGAGCAAACTCATGAATCATAGTGTTCATAAGCTGTCTCTCCGTCTGATTCGGATTAACTATGATTTTCGGGTCATCTTCTGATGGGTCAAAGCAGAGTCCCACAGCATTGTAGGCTTTAGGCGGTTTCTTTAAAATCACCTCGTATCTTACTTTTCCATCATAAGTTCTGAATACAAAAGGCTTTTTCATGGTGTATACCTAATTACATTAAAAATAGAAAAGTTTGTTAAAAAAAATATAATTTATTATGAACATTTATTGTAAGTCTTGCGGGTCGCCTAACGCTTATGGCTCAAAAAAGCCTAAATTTTGTAGTAGTTGCGGCTCTCCTCTTGATTCTACGGCTAAAGCTAAAGTTCAGCCCGTAAAGCGTTCTGTGCCCAAAAATCAGGTGATTGCTCAAGAATCTTACGAAGATGAAGAAATTCATGAAGATTCCGCTCAAATTCCAAATATTTCGCGTTTAGAGGCTGATATAGACTCAGGTAGAATGCGGGGAGTGAAAATTGGTGAAATCGCTGGCACGGCCACTGAAAATGAAGACGCATACATTAGACCTCAAGATGATAAAGTGAGCCCAGAAGAAGCCCTGAAGCAATTACGGCATGAAGGCGGAAGCATCAGGCAAAAGGGAAGTTCTTAATGCCAAGAAAGCCTAAAAGGCCAAAGTTTGAAGAATGCATCGAGATAATCGACCAAGAGATTAAAAAGCGAAGGAATAAATGGAACCTAACCGCTTTAGCTTGGATGGATTTTGATGATGTCTCTCAGATTCTGAGGTTTCATATATTCAAGAAATGGGACATGTATGATCCGTCTCAGCCTCTTACGCCTTGGGTAAACAGAATCATTTCCAACCAAATTAAAAACCTTATCAGAAATAATTATGGTAATTTTACTAGGCCATGCCTAAAGTGTGCTGCCGCAGAGGGTTTTGGTGGGTGCAGTATTTACGGAGATCAAGACAATAAATGCCCCTTGTTCGCTAAATGGGAAAAGACTAAAAAAAGAGCTCATGATGCCAAACTACCTTTGGCTTTGGAAAATCACACAAAAGAGGTATCTTCTATGGGTGGAGACTTCTTTGATGTTGAAGTAGCCGCAGACAAATTACATAAGAAAATGAAAACGATTCTTAAAGCTAACGAGTTACAGGTTTACGAGCTACTTTATATTGAAAATTTAGAGGAAGAAGAGGTAGCCAAAAAAATGGGTTACAAAACTACAGAAAAAAATCGACAGCCGGGTTACAAACAAATCAAAAACATTAAAAAGTCTATTCTCATAAAAGTCAAAAAAGAGATAGAGAGAAGTGGTGCGGATATTTTTTAGCATGTCGGAACTAACAAAAGACCAAAGGCATCAGGCGGCTTTAGACCTGTGGAGAGAAAGAGAGTCAACGGGCGAACCTGCCCCTTCATTGGCCGACTTGATTAAAGCGGCTTACCCAGACAAGCCAGAGCTTGATGGTAGAAGTAAAGAAGCTAGGGAGCTTAAAGCGTACCTAGCAGAGCTAGAGATTCACGCAGACGGGTCTCACGTTTACCACCCCAAAGAAATCGAGCCGCTAACCGAAGAGCATAAAGAGTTTATCACCAATAACGTTGGCACTATGAATCCTACTTACCTAGGAAGAGTAATGTACAAAGACGAAAGTATAACGCCGCTTGATGGAAGAGTACGGCAAATTGTAGACTTTATCGAAACCTTACCTCAAAACATAGTTAGTCAAAACACAGAGATTATACCAGACCCAGCATATACCCCGCCCAAGACATTTGATAAGACGCTACAGCTAGTCAACAAGTACATACATGAAAAAATAGAAAAGAAAAAAATCACTGGCCGACAAAAGAAAGAGATCAACGCCCTAATGGGTTACATCAACACAGTCAGATTTGTTCACCAAGTAAGTACGTTTGACAATAACATGGATAGAGAGCTATTCCAGTCTAGCTTTGTTCGTTATACGAATGACAAGCCAGATTTAACGCAAGAAGAAGTAGACCAGTATATAGTATTATCTACCGAGGTAGTTATTGGTTCTAGCATTCAGGCACGCTCTGAACGACTGCAACAACTGCTTGACAACGCAGCAGAAGATAGTGAAGGTAGGCGATTAGCGATGGGGTTAGTTCAGGCTATTAGTGCAGCACAGACGGAGTACAACCAGTGCGTTGGACGGCAGCATAAACTACTAGGCGATCTAAAAGAAAAGAGAAGCGACAAACTAAAAAGCCAAATAAAAGAAAGCGCAAGCGTTGTTCACCTTGTGCAAATGTGGAAAGAGGAAGAATCAAGAAAGAAACTTATCGCTTTAGCAGAGCTACGTAAAAAAGGAGTCAAAAAAGAAATACAAAAGCTATCTTCTATGGACGAAGTAAAAGCTCGGATAATGGGCATAAGCGAAGATGAGGTGTTAAATGGTTAAGTGTAAAGTTTGCGAAAAAGAGTTTGATTCAGATAGGCAATTGCACGCCCACCTAAAGGCGCACAAAATGCGTGTTATTGAATATTATCAGTCACAGTACCCAAGGTATGATAAATTTGACAATAGTATTATAAAATTCAAAAGCAAAGACCAGTATTTCGCCAGCGATTTCAATACTAGAACTAATCTTAAAAAATGGATTAAATCTGCGCCCAAAGACGAAGTTAAAGAATACTGTAAGAGTCTCCTTATAAAGAGAAAAAATAAAAAGAACTTAGAGTATGCGCCGACTCAAGTAGAACTTAGGACTTTACTAATCCCGCCCATTCAATGTTACAACGAACTGTTTGGAGATTATTATGATCTATGCACCGAGCTAGGTTTTAAAACTGACTATTTTAATTATGACAAAATTATCACTGGCTCAGAAATCAATAACTCTAAAAAGATTTACATAGACACTAGAGAGAAAAAACCTTTAAATTTTAAAAATGTGGAAACCGAAGTTAGAACCTTGAAGTTTGGCGACTACGCTTTTAGCGACGAAGAGGCTTCTTGTAAGTGTTATATAGAAAGGAAATCTACTAGCGATTTCATAGGAACTCTAAGCGGGGGTTACGATAGATTCTGTAGAGAGATAGAAAGAGCACGGCAAGCTAATGCTGGTTTTGTTATCCTAGTAGAAGAAACTCTTAGTAACTGTTTAGGCTTTAATTACTTGCCTCATGTTTACAAAAAAGGAACTAAAGTAACTCCAGAGTATTTGTTCCATAACGTAAGAAGACTAGGTCAAACTTACCCCTTCATTCAATTTCTATTTGTAAAAGGCAGAGTCAGAGCGGCAGAAACTGTTCAGAAAATATTTACATCTGGATGCGCGTTTAAAAGCGTAGATTTACAACTGGCCTACGATACTAAAAAATTGTAATGTGGTATTCTCCTGAAAAATATGATAAGGAATTTGATAACCTTAACGATCAATTCCTAGCTCTCAAAGGAGAACTTGAGGATAAGGAGGCCAAAATATCTTTAGCTAAATTCTTAAGGGCTAACTTAGGTTTTACTACTGAGCTTATATCAGGGATCAAACTCGCAGCTTATCAAGAGGCCACCCTAAAAGGAATGATGAACCGCAACTTCTCTATGTGCGTATGGGGTCGTGGCTGCGGAAAGACTTTTATAGCTTCTGTGTTTTGTTTTCTTCAATGCATTTTTGAGCCTGGCACTAAAATTTTGATTGCTGGCCCTACATTTCGTACCGCTCGATTTATATTCAATAACTTAGAAAAACTTGTAGAATCTAAAGGGGCTGAGTTACTGTCTCAATGTTTTGGCGTGAAGTCTAAACGGAACGACCAGTTCGAGTGGTCTATTAACGGCGGGACAATAACCGCTATCCCACTTAACGGTGAAAAGATTCGTGGTTTTCGTGCTAACGTACTGGTGCTTGACGAGTACCTTCTGTTACCTGAAGACATCATCAAAACCGTCTTAATGCCATTTTTGGTTGCCCCCCAAAACATGAAAGAGCGTTTAGAAATTAGAGAGATGGAAACTAGGCTCATTGAGCAAGGGGCGATGAAAGAAGAAGAACGAATGGTGTTCGAAAACAACTCGAAGATGATTGCTCTATCGTCTGCCTCGTATACATTTGAAAATCTTTTTAAAACCTACAAAGAGTGGATGGAAAAAATCCAGAACAAAGAAACCACTGATGCAACATACTTTATTTCACAAATGGGCTATGAAGCTCTGCCAGAGGAAATGGTTGATCCTACTATTATTGAGGAAGCCCAAACTGGTGGTGTGTCTAACTCTTCTTTCCAGCGAGAGTATTGCGCTCAATTTACGGATGGTTCGGATTCTTATTTCAGCGCAAAGAAAATGCATGAATGCACGATACCAGACGGAGAAGAGCCTACGCTTAGACTTTCAACTCAAAACGGCGCTAAATACATAATCGCAATTGACCCATCGTTTTCTAACAGCCCTAGCTCTGATTACTTTGCTATGACTGTAATGGAATTAAACGAAGAGAATAAAACTTCTACATTAGTTCATAGCTACGCGGTGGCTGGCGGCGACCTAAAAGACCATATAGCCTACATGCACTACCTAACCGAAAGCTTTGATGTGGCTATGGTTATCATTGACAATGCGGGGTATCAATTCCTTGATAGTTGTAATGAAAATGAAAAATTCAAAAGAAAGCCTCTTAAGTTCATAGACTTTAATAGTGACACGGAAGGAGCCGACTACGAGAAAATGCTCCGCCAAGCAAAAAGGCAATACAACAAAGAAATGGGCTTTATATGCTTCAAGCAGGTTTTTACCACAAATTTCATAAGAAACGCAAACGAATACCTACAGGCTTGCATTGACCACAAGAGGGTGTGGTTTGGCTCTAGGATCGTTCCTAACCCTGACGCTTTCATGAGGGAGTCCAACAAAAGACTTGCTCTGACTTACCCAAAGGGAGAGGGCATATTGGATTTGATTGAAAATCAAGATAATCTAGTATATCAAACAAAAAAGCAATGCGCCCTTTTAGAAGTCACTTCCACAGCTAGAGGTACTCAATCTTTCGATTTACCGCAGCATTTGAAGAGAAACACTTCAGCCAACAGAGCCAGAAAGGATAATTACACAACCCTAATGCTTGGCAACTGGGCCGTTAAATGTTATTTTGATATGATGGATTTGGGAGAAATCAACGTAAATTCGACTTTTAGCCCAATGATGATACAATAATTGTGTAACTCAAAACAGCAATGACAGGTAAAAGGAAAAGCACTAGGAAGGCAAAAGTTGAGGAAGAGACTAAACCGTTAATGGTTTCTGAGGCTTCTGAATCTTTGGCGTCGGCAAGCACTAGCACTACAACACCCACTCGTAGAAACCTTGCTGGCAACATCACTAGAACGGACAGATATAAGAATATCTCCGATGGCTTGATTCCTTACAAGTACACCCCAGGCGTCGGAGCGGTTAATCGCTCAAACATTGACGTAAGAGATGCTGTAATTTTATGTCAGAAAGCCTATTACAACTTTGCTGCTTTTAGAAACGTCATCGACTTAATGACAGAGTTTTCAATTAGCAATCTTTACTTTAAGGGCGGAACCAAAAAGTCTAGAGATTTTTTCGACGCCTTTTTCAAGAAGTTAAATATCATTGGTTTTCAGGACAAGTTCTTTAGGGAGTTTTTCAGATCAGGTAATGTTTTCGTTTATAGGTTTGATGGCAAAGTCCGCCCAGAAGACATGAGCAAGATCACGCAAATGTATGGCGCTAGTTTTGCTGCTGACAATACTATACCTGCGAGATATATGATCCTTAATCCTGCTGATATTCAGCTTACTGGTTCTGCTGCGTTCTGGAACGGTAATTATTACAAGGTGTTTTCAGACTATGAGTTGTCTAGGCTGCAAAACCCTCAAACAGAAGAGGATCGTGAAATTTTCGACTCGCTCGACCCAGACGCAAAGAAAATGCTAAAGTCAAACAAGCGCTCTAAAATTGTATTAATGAAGCTTGACCCAGACAAAGTGAAACCAATTTTTTACAAGAAGCAAGATTACGAGCCGTTTTCTGTGCCGTTGGGTTTCCCTGTGTTAGAAGACATCAATTACAAAGCGGAGTTGAAAAAGATGGATATGGCTATAGCTCGCACTATGCAGCAAGCTATTCTTTTGGTTACTATGGGAACTGACCCAGAGAAGGGCGGCGTGAACCAGAAGAACTTGGAGGCCATGCAGACTTTATTTCAAAACCAGTCGGTAGGTAGAGTTCTTATTGCTGACTATACTACGAAAGCAGAATTTGTTGTTCCTAACATTGGTTCGTTACTCGACTCAAAGAAATACGAAGTTGTAGATAGAGATATTCAGCTTGGCTTAAATAACATCTTAGTCGGAGAAAGCACGTTTGCTAATCAAAACGCAAAAATCGACTTATTCATTGCAAGACTAGAGCAAGCAAGAAATACCTTTATGGAAGACTTTTTGGTTCCAGAAATAAAAAGAATTTCCAAGTCTATGGGGTTCAAGAGCTACCCTACGCCCTACTTTGACAGGATCACATTGAGAGACGATACGAACATGCTGCGTATCTACAATAGACTTATTGAGTTGGGAATCTTAACTGCTGAAGAAGGTCTTGAAGCAATCGACACAGGCAGGCTCCCTGATAAGGATATGTCTCTCAAGTCTCAGGAAGAGTTTAAGGAGCTAAGGGAACAAGGGCTATACGAGCCGCTTATTGGTGGCAAAAACCAAGCTGAAATTAAAAAAGAAGCTGGAAGACCAGAAGGTGAGCCAGCACCTACCCCAGAGCAAAACCCCGCTGGGCAAGGAGAGCAGTCCAAGGCTGTAAACTACAGCTTAACAAAGGTCACAGACAATTTAACAAAAGCTTCAAAGCTATTTAAAACTGTAGAGGCTAGTCTTAGAAAGAAGCACAAAATTAAACGATTAACTAAACAACAAAAGCAAGTCGCAGAAGAAATTGCTTGCGTTATCATTGCAAATGAAAACCCAAAAGATTGGGAAGGAAAAGTTTCTCAGTACGTGCAGAAGCCTATTGACACTAACCCCGACAGAATAGCTGAAGTTAGAGAAGTTGCTTTTGAGCATCAAGTAGATGACTACTTAGCAAGTATTCTTCTCGCAAGCAAGGCGTAAGGTCGTGGTAAATGCCAAACAGGATAATATACAACGCCCAAGATTTATTCTTCGGGTTGCCAAGCGGAGTAGATAACTTTCCGCTAGTTACTGGTTTTCTTTCTGATGGAAACACAGGCACGTTCGAAGTCCTCAAAAGAATTCATAGAGTCCAAAGCTTTAACTATGATATCACCACCAATAGAGAAGATATTGGTTTAGTCGGTAAATCCTCTTTTGACTCGCATACTCTTTCTAGCCCGCCAGATGTAAACGGTAGTATCTCATATTTTATCGAAGGGCTAAGTAATGAGAAAAAAATGGGGTTCAATGTTCTCACTAGCGGAGCGACAAGCTTACCCAATAAAGAGTTTACTTTCAACTTCGTAAGCGGAAATAAAAAGCAAAATATATATTTAGCTGTCAACAAGTCTGGAGAAAACGCCCGAAGAACCCCAGCGTATGATCCCAGTGAAATCCCAGATTTAATTTCTTCTGGTAGAGCGTTAGAGATGACTACCCAGCAAGTAGATAATTTGGGTATGTTAGTTTTTCAAAACGCTTACATAAACGACTACGCCTTAGATATAACAGTTGGTAATTATCCAAAAGTTGATGTTAGCTTTGTAGCTGACAATGTAATATTTCTGGGGTCTGGATCGGCAATCAAAACACCAATCATAAACAGTCAAAACGCTGAAGTAGAATACGGAGAAAAAGAGCTAATTATCCCAAAGAACTACGCAAGGCGAAACGCGAACTTTGATGTAAACCACACTTTCAGGCCAGGAGATGTTGAGATTGCGATATCCAAGCGAGCAGCGGACGAAGATATTTTAGTCCAAAACGACATGGAAAGCTCCACCGACTTTGTTGGCTTTCATGGAGCCACAGTAGCTTTAACTTCTTCTGAGCAATACCAAGGCTTACAATCTTTACAGGTTAACCAAACTTCTTCAATTAGTAACGGTAACTATGGTGGGGCAATGATACGTGTCCCAATACAGCAAATGGTGGTTGGGGAATATTATACTTACGAATTTTTTGTTAAAGCCAACACTGCTAAACCAGAGGGAGAGCTACTAAACGTAAGCCAAGATGGAATACCAGGCACATTTAGTTTAAATCAGTTTGTGGGTAATGATTGGACTAAAATACAAATAAGAAAAAAACTAACTTCCGCCCCATCCAGTAGCAATAAAGTTTTCAATATTTTCTTTGGTAGCGCACCTAGCTTAATTTTTTACGTTGATTCATTCAAGGTCTACAAAGACGCAGAAAACGAGCCTGTTCAATTTTACAGAGATATCTTTCAGTCGGTTAAGATGAACATACCAATGAGTAGAGAAAACCTATCTTGCATTGGTCATAAATACCATGTAGACAGAAATTTAACTTTACCTCTTAAATCCACGGTTACAATTGATATGATTGAAAGTGGGTCAAATTATCAAATCTCTGGCAACTTCTTAGATAATCTACGCAGAGATGAAAAGTACGACATGAGTTTGACCTTTAGAGACAGTCAAGGTAATCAGGGCATGAAGTTTAACATATTCGGCAGCAAATTTGAGGGTGCAGCCTACAACTCTGATATTGGTTCAAATAAAACAGTATCAACTACTTTTACAATGTCTAATGATTATGACTTTGCTAGAAGTGTAATATCTGCTGAAGGTCAAGGCTTGTTTATCCTAGATCATTTAGTGGACGATAATTTAAATATATTAACCACAGACGGCGGTGATCCGATGATTGACGAAACCCCATTCTTGTTCTAATGGCTACTAAGATTAGAAATGTCGAATTGCTAACGCTCGCTAGAAGCGATGCGGGTATTCCTGTATTGGGGCATGTTGGTGTTGGTATCGACGCTAATTTGATTCAAGATTTTGAGATGGCTCTTTCTAGGGTTAGTGAAGCCGATCAATTTCATTTAGCTTTAAATACAGAGGGAACAATCACTGATAGCGGTTCTGGTGGAATAGCTTTCACGCATGGGTCTAGCGCCGAGACTGTCTTGGCCTCAATAAAGTTATTGCATAAAGCTACTGGCTATCCAGATTTATCTTTTAATACTCTAAATGTTAGTGACGCTTTACTGATTAAAGCTGATGGAAGCGTCAGCACTAATGGCCGTCTTGACGTTAACAGTGAAACGGTAAAGCTATATAATAGCGTAAACACTAACAATACTTTTTTCTTTGCCGAAAATACTAGCACTGGTAATGCTGGTATAAAATTAAAAAATAGTCAAGGCGAATTTACCATTATTGCTAATGATAGACTGAGGTTTATAAGTGACGATAGCCCTAGCGTTGAGGTGATGTCTCTTCACCCAAATGGAAAAGTCGGCATAGGCACGGGGTCAAGTGCGCCGACAGCAAGGCTTGAAGTCGTTGGGGATTTATTCGTTCACGAAAATGGAAGCGGCACAAATAGGCTTAAAGTTTCGTATAATGGCACAAACGGTAACGCAATTATCGGTGCGGATTCATCTTCTGGTGATACTGAGTTGCAGTTTGGCACTTCGAACTCAGGTACATATGCTTCACACCTTTTTTTGACGAAAGATGGAAATGCCGGGCTAGGCACTAGCTCGCCGGGTAGTGTGTTTTGGACTTCCACTAGAAACCTGCACATATCTGATGCAACTGCTGCGGGCTTATTTATAACAAACACCACTAACTCATTGGAGTTTAATTTAGCCTGTGACTCAGGGGGCGGGGTTTATTTCGATGTCCATGATTCCACGGACGGGAATGACAACTTTTTTGCATTTCGGACGGAGGATACAGGCGGGGCAAATACCCCGACTGAAAGATTGCGGATTGATAAAGATGGAAAACTACTGCTTGGTGCTTCAACACAATCTTTATCTTGGCCCGCCACAACCGCCCAATCAACTTCAAGGGCTTGGGCATTTATTGGTGAACAGGGTGCATATGGAAAATTTGAACTGAGAAGAAGTTCTTCCGCAACCACCAGCGCAACCGATGGCACTTCAATATCAACAATGGCTTTTGATAGGGATGGTAATGTTGGCATAGGTACGGGGTCGAGCGCATTTACTTCCAATTTAACAGTTCAAGCATCAGATCAGGCAGACCTACTTATTGGAAGTACTGGCGGAGCAAGAGCACTCCTTATACTTGATGGTTCAGCAAATGGAGATGGGCTGGGCGGAGATTACGCTTACTTGGCGCACGAAACAGATGGTAGGCTTACGATTGCTAATAGTCATGCAGGTAATGTTATAACGCTGGACGGTAATGTTGGCATAGGCACGGGGTCAAGTAACCCGTCTCAAATTCTTGAAATCAAAAGTTCGTCACAAACCAAGTTATTAATTAATCGAGACGCTGCTAATGACGCAGAGCTTGAATTTAAAAACACTGAGCAATCATGGACAACAGGTATTGATAGATCAAACAGTAACACTTTCACTATAGCAGCGGGCACTAGCCTTGGCAACACTACTGGTTTACGACTCACTACGGCTGGTCGTGTTGGTATAGGCACTGGAGTAAGCGCACTAACCGAATTACTAG
>Ga0209433_10000264_pt1 | contig 16409 bp, 18 predicted proteins | sample METZYME_5_50m_FD_187552 | JGI IMG/M metagenome (GOLD analysis project Ga0209433, IMG submission 187552) | Marine microbial communities from oxygen minimum zone in mesopelagic equatorial Pacific - METZYME_5_50m (SPAdes) (version 2) | ecosystem: Environmental > Aquatic > Marine > Oceanic | place...
GTCTCACACAAAACTTGATAAGCCATACCACCCAATGGTAATTAGATTTTTAATCTTACAAGCTCACTATAGAGGTACTATTGACTTTTCTAATGATGCATTAGTTTCTTGTGAAAAGGGTCTTAATAAATTATTAAAATCCTATGAAAATATTGAAAAAATTAACTGTGAAAAAAAAGGGGGGGCTAATGATGATTTAGAAAAAATTAAAACTAATTGTTACTTAGCATTGAACGATGACTTTAATACACCAATTGTAATTGCTAATTTATTTGAATTATCAAAAATTATAAATACCTCAATAAATGAAAAAATAACAATGACCTTTTCTCAAAAAGAACTTGTAAAAAAAATATTTGATATTTTTTTATTTGAGTTATTGGGCATTAAAAAAATAGTTGAAAATATCGATAATGATTTGAGTAAAGAGCTTATGAAGCTGATAATAGATTTAAGAGATAATTCTAAAAAGAATAAAGATTGGGAAACAGCTGATATAATCAGAGATAAATTATCTGAAATAAATATTCAGATTAAAGATACAAGAGATGGTACTAATTGGGAATTAAATGAATAAATTATTTATACAAAATTTTCTTTGCATTTTTTTTGTTTTATCATCGTGCACGGAAAATACTAATGTTAGAAAAAACGTAGCTTCCGAATTAGATAATAAAATACATGTTCCTGAATTTAACGCAGACTCATGCTATAGTTATATTCAAAAACAAGTTGAATTTGGGCCTAGGTACTTGGGTAGTGAGGGTGCAAAAAATTGTTCTAAATGGCTAATAAAAAAACTCTCTAAAATTGCTGATACTTTAATTGTACAAGAAGCTAATGTTATTACTTACGATAACAAAAGACACAAAATAAAAAATATAATCGCCTCTTTTCATCCCAAAAAAAACAATCGTATCTTGCTTATGGCTCATTGGGACACAAGACATATTGCCGATCATGATAGCGTCAGAAAAAACAAACCAATTCTTGGAGCAAATGACGGTGGTAGCGGAGTTGGAATGTTAATTGAAATAGCAAGAAATGTTAAAATTAAAAAACCTAAAGTAGGTATCGATATTATTCTTTTTGATGGTGAAGATTATGGGCAGCCAGAAAATAGTAAATTTCCCATTATGCAAGATTCGTGGTGTTTAGGTTCTCAATATTGGTCTAAAAACAAACACAGAAAAAATTATTTCGCAAAATATGGCATTCTTTTAGATATGGTTGGTGGTCCAAACGCTAAATTTTATGAGGAAGATTTTTCAAAATTCTATGCAGATAATATTTTACAAAAAGTTTGGAATATAGGACATGACATAGGATATGGTGAGTTTTTTGTTTTTGAAAGAGGAGCCCAATTTTTAGATGATCATTACTATGTAAATAATATTACTTCTATACCTACAATTGATATTATTGAGTTTGATCCTTCATCAAAAAATAAATTTAACAAACATTGGCATACTCACGGTGATGATTTAAATAATATCAGTAAAAAAACACTAAAGGCAATTGGTCAAACTGTTATGCATGTAATTTATAATGACTAGCTAAACATTTATTGCTCGTCACATCCTTGAATGAATGTGATATAAAAATCTGAAACCTCCAAAATTTTTTGTTTTTTTTCATTCGTATACAAAGAACCATCAATCTCTATATCAATTGGTAAAAACTCTTGCTCTGCAATTTCCAAGTAAAATTTAGTAATTTCTTCACTTGTTTCATTGAGAAAGAATAATTCGTACTCTTCTAGATTTTTAGAATCTTTAAAAAGATGCATATTTTCTCCAAAGATCCACCATCCTACATATTTATTTATTTGAACCTTCTTTTTATCACTTATATCATTTTGAGATGATAAATAGCTATTGTTATCAATATTAGAGCAAGAAGTCACAAAAAAAACAATTGTTAATAATATTAGCTTCATTTTTTATAAAAATTCATTTTTTCAATGTAGTTCCAGGCTTTATGTGGCACCAAAAATGACGCATCAATTCCTCGCTTAATATAACTTCTGATTGATGAGGCAGATATTTGTATTATTGGAGCCTCTTTCATGTATGTTACATTACTGTAGGAATCATTGAATTCAAAGCCTGGTCTTGGGTACACATAAAAATGATAGGTGTTTAATAGTTCCTCATAATTTTTCCATTTATGAACGTGTGTTAAATTATCAGCCCCCATAATTATTGAAAAATTGTGATTGTATTTTTCAGATAACTTTACCATTGTATCAATTGTATATGATGGTTGAATAATATCAAACTCTATGTCCGTCGCTTTGAGATATTTTATGTCTAGTATTTCTTCCCTAATTATATTTAATCGGTGATTCTTGTCTAATATTTTTTTATTTTTTTTAAAAGGACTCTCAGGTGAAACAACAAACCAAACTTCTTCTAAGCTAGAGTGATGATAAAAATAATTAGCTATTATTTTGTGACCTACATGAAAGGGGTTAAATGTTCCAAAAAATAAACCAATTTGTTTCATGTTATTTTAAAAAATTACGAATAATTTTTTCAGCCTCCAAGCATGCTTCCTCAAGTATTATATTTTTAATTATACAGTCAAACTTTGAACTTTGATTTAACTCTAAATCCATTTTTTGTTCTCTTTCTAGCAACTGTGATTGAGACTCTGAATCTCTTTTTTTTAATCGATTTAATAATTCATTTTTAGATGGTGGCATGATAAAAATTGATAGACAGTTTTTTTCAAATTTGTTTTTGATATTAATACCTCCAAAAACATCTACATCTAGCAAAACAACTTTATTTAAACTCCATATTCTATTTAACTCTTTGAGGTATGTTCCATAAAATTTATTACTGTATACCTCTTGCCACTCGACAAATAAATTTTTATTAATGTCATTTTTGAATTCATCTATTGATTTAAAATAATAATTCACTGAATTCTTTTCATCTGCTCTTGGTGTTCTGCTAGTTGCAGAAATTGAAAAAGACAATTGTTCAATTCTATTAATTAGACAATTAGCAATTGATGTCTTACCTGCTCCAGAGGGAGCTGAGATTACAACTAATTTAGACATTATAGTACATTTAGGATTTGCTCTTTAACTTTTTCTAAATTCTCTTTCATTGATATTACAATTTTTTGAATATTAAAATCATTTGCCTTTGAGCCTATTGTATTAATTTCTCTTCCTATTTCTTGAGAAATAAAACCTAATTTTTTACCTACTGGTTTGTTAGAGTTTATATTTTTTTGAAACAGGCTTAAGTGTGAGTCTAGTCTTATTAGCTCCTCATTAATATCATATTTTTCTATATAATAGATTATTTCTTGCTCAAATCTTTCCTTGTCGACCTCTTTAAGCGCAAGAATTTTATTTTGCAATTTAGTCCTAATTTGATTTTTTCTTTTGATTGCCCTCTTGTTTATTCTTTCTAGATTGCTGTTAATAGAATTTATATTGTTTAAAAGATCCTTTTCTAAAACGCTTCCTTCTTTAAATCTAAATTGTGAAAGCTCTTCAACAATTTCTTTGACTTTTTGAAGTATTTTTTTCTTGCTATTTGCATTTAACTTTGAGCTATTATTTTGAGCTCTATTAAATATTTGTAGATGTTTTGCTGATCCGGTCCAAAAGTTGTCAGAAAAGTTTTCTGAAATAATTTTTTCTTCGATCAACGATTTTCTCATCTCTTCAATTTTTGACACTTCACTTTTAAACAAATCAGAGTTTTGGATATGTGATTCTTGACTAGAATAATCTTGTGTTATCAATAATTCTACTTTTCCTCTTATTAATTTTTTAGAAATTAATCTTCTGATATCAAACTCTAAAATTCTTATGCTTAATGGAACTTTTAATGAAATATCTAAATTTTTAGAATTCAATGATTTTATATAAAAATTAAAATGTGAATTATTTAAGATTAACTCACCAGATCCAAAGCCTGTCATTGATAAAATCATTTTTTTTTACAAATTTATTAAAGAATATTTTGTTTGTCTACAGAAACCAAATATATGCCAAAAAAAACCAAAGTAATTGAAACTATTTTTGTCGCATCAATTTGATCAGAGTGCAGTAAGACTGCAAATATTGAAGCTAGAATAGGCTGTAAATATATGTAAGTACTTACAGTAGTTGGATTTAGTTTTTTTAAAGCACTTGAATTTAAAAGGTATGCCAAAAAGGTTGTAAAAATTAAAACAAATAATACTTCCAAAACTATTGTTTTGGGCATAACCATCCATTCAACGCTAATGAGTTCTTTGAAGCCAAAAGGTATTACAAAAATTGATCCAAATAAAAAAACCATCATCATTACTGTAACTGCGTTATATTTTTTAATCAAAGGCTTTACCAAAACTAAATAAAGTGCATAACTTGATGCATTCAAAAAAATAAATAAATTTCCCTTCATATAATTATTATTAAAATCTAAACTACCATTATTTAATATGAGTATAGTCGCCCCAAGAATTCCTAAAAAAACTCCTATGGTTTTTTTAATTGTAATTTGCTCTTTTAAATAAATTAATGAAATAACAATAACCAAAAGAGGATTAGTAGTCATGATAATTGCTGCGTTAATTGGAGTTGTTAAATTGAGGCCTTGAAAAAATAATAGTTGATTGATTGTGACTCCAAAAATGCCGCAGAAAAAAAATAGTGCTAAATCCTTTGAGTAAATTTTTTCTTTTACAAAAACAATATAACAAACAGAAAATAAAATAATAGCGCTTATGACTCTTAATAAAATAAATCCAGATGGTTGAATGTAATTTGGCATTACATCTTTAGCTAATGTGTAATTAAGTGCATAAATTAAGTTAGCACATAATAATGCCGAATGGGCTAATATTTTTGAGTTCAAAAATTTTAATTTTTACAAATGTAGAAACAAATGTTTTATAGCTTTGTGTATTAATACATTATTAACATGAAATTTAATACAAAAACTATACACGCCGGACTTTCTGCTGACTTATCAACTGGTGCAATTATGACTCCTATTTATCAAACATCAACCTACGTTCAAGAATCACCTGGTGAGCATAAGGGCTTTGAATATTCAAGAACAGGAAATCCAACAAGATTAGCACTTGAAAAAAATATTAGTGCTTTAGAAAATGGAAAATATGGACTTTGTTACTCTAGTGGACTAGCTGCTATTGATGGTGTTATTAAATTACTAAAAGCCGGTGATGAAGTAATTTCAACAAATGATTTATACGGAGGAACATACCGATTATTTACTAAGGTATTTGAAAATTATGGAATTAAATTTCATTTCTGTGATGCTACTAATTATGAAAATGTATTAAATCTTGTGAGTGAAAAAACCAAATTAATTTGGATTGAGACGCCAACTAATCCAATGTTAAATATAATTGATATTGAAAAAATAACACTTGCTGTAAAGTCAAAGCAAATATTAGTTTGTGTTGATAATACATTCGCTACACCATATTTACAAAACCCTCTTGATTTAGGGGCTGATATTGTTATGCATTCTGTAACTAAATTTATTGGAGGTCACTCTGATATTATTATGGGCGCACTTATTTGTAATAATGATGATATAGCGGAGCAGTTATTTTTCTTGCAAAATTCTTGCGGAGCTGTACCTGGACCACAAGACTGTTTTCTAGCCCTAAGAGGTATTAAAACTCTTCACGTAAGAATGCAAAGACATTGTGAAAATGGAATCGAGATTGCTAATTTTTTAAGTAAGCACAATAAGATAAAAAATGTATTCTATCCAGGACTGATAAACCATAAAAATCATGATATTGCAAAAAAGCAAATGAAAAACTATGGAGGTATGCTGTCATTTGATCTAAATAACAGCTCGTTGAAGAAGGCTGAAGAATTTGTTTCAAAAACCCATTTTTTTACTTTAGCGGAAAGTCTAGGTGGGGTTGAATCACTCTGTGGTCATCCCGCCTCTATGACTCATGCTGCAATACCCAAACAAGAAAGGCTAAAAAGTGGTGTAACAGACTCATTAATAAGATTGAGTGTTGGTATTGAAGATATTGATGATTTGATTTATGATTTAGAATCTACACTCAAAAAAGTATAGAATTGAAAACTGCAATTATAACCGGCTCCAGCTCAGGTGTTGGCAAAGAGTTAACTCAACTGCTTTTGAATGAAGGTTGGTTTGTTTACGGGATTTCACGTTCGAATAAAATAACTCACGACTTATTCGTTCATAATTCAGTTGATTTATCTGATATAAAAAACATAAAAAACTATGAGTTTCCTAACATCTGCTGTGATGAAATCTTATTAGTGAACAGTGCTGCAACTTTAGGCAATATTGTTCCCTTTGATAAGAAAGAGAATTATGATTTATTAGCTGAAATAAATTGTAATCTTATTTCTCCTATTATTTTATTTAATAAATTCATTAAAAAATTTAATAATGTTAAAAAAACTATATTTAGCATCAGCTCAGGAGCTGCTGCAAAACCAATACATAGCTGGTCGACTTATTGTGTTTCAAAATCAGGCCTTGAATTGTTATCGCAAGTTTTAAAAAATGAAATTCTCAATAGTAATCTTCGTATTTTTTCCATACATCCCGGAATTGTAGATACTCCAATGCAAAAACACATAAGAAAATCTAGCAAAAGTGATTTTCCGCTTGTAGATAAATTTATTGCATACCACAAAAACAACGAACTAGTATCTGCTAAACTAATTGCTGAGAAACTGAATTATTTGTACAAAAACCAACAAAATTTCGATGAAACTGTGATTTATCTAAGAAATCTTAAAATCTGAGATTCAAATCAATAAAAAAATAGAAAAACTATACTTAAAGTGTTAGTTTACAATGAGTTATATAAAATATGTGTTTTTAACAACATAATGTGTAAAAAGATATATTAAAATACCTATTAAAAAATATGAAAAAAATATAATCTGTTCATTTTCAACTATTTAAGGGTAAAAAAAGAGTTTTTGATAAAATGTTCACGTACAAATCACTTCAAAAGAAAAAAATCAAATAATTCAATAAACAAAAACAATTATGTTTTAAGTTTGAGCCATATTAATCAAAATTTATATTAATTATGGACAATGTATTTAAGTATTTTAATGGCTTTTTCAAAGGCTTAACTGGTTTAATCATGACTGTTTTAGGCCTTGGAGTTGCTGTAGAGATTCTTTTTGGAGGAGGATCAATGTTTGGTATGACTGTTATTGACAACGTAATGGCTGTTATTAACGGTTTAGGTGGAGCTGGCTTCGCTGGCTTAGTTGGTTTACTTGTTTTGTTTTCTTTATTAACAGGAAAATAATTCTAAATCAATGTTTTAGTTTAATAAATAGCCCTGCAATTAAGTAGGGCTATTTTTTAATATGATAGCTTTTATTTCTACACTTCTTGCAATTGCATTATTTATGATGCTTTCTAGCAGAATAGAAAAATATCTCTAACTGAGTATTTTTATTAATTTTAAATTTAAAAAATGCTAGATTTTTTTGATAAAATTCAATCCTTAATAATTCGCATAATCAAATTAGCCCTAACTCTATTATGCCTTGGGGTTGTAACACAACTATTGATTAATGATAAAATTCTTGGTTGGGACCCAGTTGGAAACATTCAAGATGCAGGAAGTTCTTTTATAGGAATTCTTTTCATCATAATTTTATATCAACTCTACAATAAGAATAGTTAGTGAGCATCTAACCAGTTATTTGAAATTCCTATATCTACTTTAAGTGGTACAGCCAACTTCGTTGCGTTCTCCATTTTTTCTTTAACCAATTTCTTCATCTCATTTATTTCTGATTTATCAACATCGAAAACTAACTCGTCATGCACTTGTAAAATCATTTTAGAATTTAAATTTTGAAGTGCTATTTCATTATTTATATCAATCATTGCTATTTTAATAATATCAGCGGCTGTTCCTTGAATTGGCATATTGATTGCAATTCTCTCCTCAAATGATTTCAAAACATAATTTTTTGAATTTATATTTCTCAGTGGTCTTTTTCTGTTAAAAATTGTCTTAGCAAATTCGTAGTTTTTAGCTTCCTCAATCAAAAAATCCATATACTTTTTTACACCTTTGAACTCATTAAAATAACTATCAATTATTTCTTTGGCTTTGTTTCTACTAATACCTAAATTTTGAGACAAACCATGAGGAGATATTCCATAAATTATACCAAAATTTACAGCTTTAGCATCAGATCTCATTTCTTTTGTTACCTTCTCTAAAGGGACATTGTTAATTTTTGAAGCAGTTGCTGAATGTATATCTAAATCGTTGTTAAATGCACTTATCATAAAATTATCATTACTTAATGATGCCATTATTCTTAACTCTATTTGCGAGTAATCAGCAGCTAATAAAGTGAAGTCAGAACTTCTTGACTTAAATGCCTTTCGAATGAGCTTGCCTCTGCTAGATCGAATGGGTATGTTTTGAATATTAGGATTTACAGAACTTAAGCGTCCAGTTGATGTTACTGTCTGATTAAATGTGGTGTGAATTCTTTCAGAAACAGCAACTTTTGGTAAAGCTTTTACATAGGTATTATTAAGTTTATTTATTTCTCTATGCTCGAGTATTAAGTTAATAATCGGATGTTTATCCCTCAGTCTTATTAACGTTTCCTCAGAGGTCGAGTATTGTCCAGATTTAGTTTTCTTTGGCTTATCCGTTAATTTTAAATAATCAAATAGTACTTCTCCTAATTGTTTAGGAGAAGAAACATTAAATGTTTTTCCAGATATTTTTACTATTTCATTTTCAAGCTTAAATAGTTCATCATCTAATTGCCTAGACAAATCATTTAAAAACTTTATATCTATTTTAATTCCACTTTTTTCCATTTCAAGCAGAGCATAAATTAATGGAATTTCAATTTCTTGAAAAAGGTCAAGTAGATTGGAACTCTTTAGTTCATCAAATTGTTTTTTGTAAGTTTCATAAAAGGCTAAAACAAAGTGATCATTAAAATCAGCGTTAGTGTATTTTGCGACTAAATTTCTTATTTGACTGTTAGCAGAGGAATCTATCAAATACTCAGCTATGTGAAGATCAAAAAAATTAGTCTCAAGTTTTTTTGGTTGTTGAAAAATAGTTTTAAGTAGGAACTTAACATTATTACTAATGATTGTTTTTGTTGAGCTACTAAAATTAGACTCAAGAAAATCTTTTAAAAACTTTTTTGTACCATCATTAATTTCATTTACCAATAATTTTTTGTTTGAATCACAAATGAAAACACATAAGGATTTTTCATCTGAGGGTTTATCTAATGCAATTGACAAATGTGATACGCCTTTAAGATTATTTAATTCTCTTTTAAACTCTGAGTCATCCATTTTAATAACTTCAGATTTATTTTCTTCGCTAGCATTAGTGAATAAATCATGTTGTTTTGACTCTGCAGTAGGTGTTGCTTTTCGGTTTTCTTTTGAAAAAATCTTTTCAGAAAGATTTCTAAACTCAAGCTCATCAAACAGTTCTTTAAGTTTGACAGAATTAAATTGACCAACTATCATTTCTTTCTCATCAAATTCAATTGGGACATCAGTAATAATAGTTGCCAACCTTTTAGATAGTATTGCTGATTCCTTGCCATCTATTACTTTTTCCTTAATTTTTCCACTTATTTTATCTACATTTTCTAGTAAGTTTTCTACTGAACCAAATTGAGAAATAAACTTTTGAGCTGTAATTTTACCCACACCTGGAATACCAGGTATGTTATCGGAAGCATCTCCCATAAGTGCAAGCAAATCAATTACCTGTTTTTGATTTTGAATTTTAAATTGCTCCAGCACATTTTCTACTCCCCATATTTCACTTGGCTTCCATTTACTAGATGGTCTGTACATTTTTATGTTTTTAGAAACAAGCTGAGCAAAATCCTTGTCTGGGGTCATCATAAAAACTTCAAATTCTTTTTTTTCTAAGGCTTTGGAAATAGTTCCAATAATATCATCAGCTTCATAGCCTGGCTTAGCATAAGCCTTAACATTAATTGAATCAAGAAATTTAAAGATATAGTCTAGAGAGTTTTTTATGGGATCAGGCATTTCCTGCCTATTTGCTTTATACTCAGAAAATTCGATATGTCTAAATGTTGGTTCTTTTGAATCAAAAACAACAGCTAAATGTGTAGGCTTATGTTTATTTATGATTTCAAAAATTGAGTTAGCAAAGCCAAAAACAGTTGACGTATCATAACCTTTTGAATTAATTCTAGGATTTTTTATGAAAGCAAAGTATGCACGATAAATTATTGCGTACGCATCAACTAAAAATATTTTTTTTTTTACTTTCATTTCATAAAATTAAACTTTTTAAACTTTAATTCATCCATCTAATTTAATTGAAAAGAAAAAACTTAACATCCTTAAAATTTTCTGCAATAGTTCTAATAATTATTTGGTCTGTTAAAATATTTGAAATTGTTTTTGATTATGATTTTACTGAATATGGTGTTTTACCAAGAAAATTCAATGGTCTTATAGGTATATTGTTCAGCCCTCTAATACATTCAGATATTAATCATCTACTGAGCAATAGTTTACCAGTAATTATTTTATGCCTACTTATTTTTAACTTTTACAGTCAAATTGCAAAAAAAATATTCATATATCTTTACTTTATTTCAGGCTTATGGCTTTGGTGTATTGGAAGAGAATCCTTTCACATAGGTGCTAGTGGTTTAATTTACGCCATGGCAAGCTTTTTATTTTTCAGCGGGATTTTAAGAAAAAACTCTCAATTAAGTGCAGTCGCATTGTTAGTAATTTTCATTTACGGTGGACTATTTTGGGGGCTTTTCCCAATACATAAAAATGTATCATGGGAAGGTCATTTAACTGGATTTATTGCTGGAATTTTAGTTTCATTTATTTTCAGAAAAGATGGACCCAAAAGAAAAAAATATAATTGGGAAATTGAGGAGGATTTGGAAGTTAATGATAATGAGCCAAATCATTATATAAACTAAAAATTATTTAACTGAGAACCAAATTCTCTCATGACCGTAATAAAAAATCAACTTTAGCACTCTATCTACCGCTACCAAAAAGCCAGCTCCTTTTTTTGAAATTCCCTCAAGGTCAAACAACGGGGGTAACATAGTCAAAACAATATATGTTGTTGTCATAGCTAATAAATTCCAAGTTATTGCTTTAAATAAATGTTTTCTTTTTGTACTCATATTTTTTTTCATACTTATTTATTATAATTTAGATTGAGAATATAAATAAACTAAATTTGTTTATATGTTAAATATTAGAAATTTTTGCATAATTGCGCACATAGATCACGGAAAAAGTACTTTAGCTGATAGACTATTACAGGCTACAAATTCTATATCAGAAAGAGAGTTTAAAAATCAAATGCTAGATGATATGGATCTTGAGAAAGAAAGAGGAATTACAATTAAAAGCAAAGCAATTCAAATGAAGTTCCTCAGAAATAATATTGAATATACTTTAAATCTTATAGATACTCCAGGACATGTTGATTTTTCATACGAGGTTTCTAGATCAATTGCTGCATGCGAAGGTGCTCTATTAATTGTAGACGCAGCTCAGGGTATTCAGGCGCAAACAATTAGTAATTTATATTTAGCACTTGACAATGATTTAGAGATTTTACCAATAATTAATAAAATTGATTTACCAAGTGCTGAACCGGAAGTTGTGAAAGATCAAATTGTTGATTTAATTGGATGTAGTAAGGACGAAATTTTAGAAGTAAGTGCAAAAACAGGACAAGGAATTGATAAAATTTTAGATTCTGTCATAGATCGAATTCCACATCCAAAAGGAGATTCTGAATCGCAGTTACAGGCTATGATTTTTGATTCAGTTTACAATCCATTTAGAGGAATTGAAGCTTATTTCAAAATATTTAACGGTAAAATTCAAAAAGGTGATAAAGTAAAGTTTATTGCTACTGGAAAAGAATATTTTGCTGAAGAAATTGGAGTATTAAAAATAAATCAAGAACCAAAAAAAACATTATCAACTGGCGAGGTTGGATATATTATTTCAGGAATTAAGAATGCCAATGAAGTAAAAGTTGGTGATACGATAACATCAACAAATAATCCTTCAAAAGATGCAATTTTAGGATTTGAAGATGTTAAGCCTATGGTCTTCGCAGGCATATACCCCGTTGATACTGATGATTATGAGGAACTCAGAGTTTCTATGGAAAAATTACAACTTAATGATGCTTCACTAACATTTTCACCTGAATCATCTGTTGCTCTTGGGTTTGGTTTTAGATGTGGGTTTCTTGGTATGTTACATATGGAAATTATTCAAGAAAGATTGGAAAGAGAATTTGAGATGAATGTAATCACTACAGTGCCAAATGTGTCATATTTTGCTCATAACAAAAAAGGAGATAAAATCATAATTAACAACCCCTCTGATTATCCTGACCCCAGCACTTTGGATTATGTTGAAGAACCCTACATTAATGCACAAATAATTACCAAAGCTGATTTTGTTGGACCAGTTATGAATCTTTGCATTGAAAAGCGAGGTGTTTTAAAAAATCAAGTGTATTTGACAACAGATCGTGTAGAGCTAACCTTTGACATACCTCTTTCTGAAATTGTATTTGACTTTTATGACAAGCTAAAAAGTATTTCTAAAGGTTACGCATCTTTTGACTATCATCCAATTGACTATAGAATATCAAATTTATCTAAACTTGACATTCTACTTAACGGGGATCATGTAGATGCCTTGTCAGCCTTAGTACATAAGGATAATTCATTTACATTAGGCAAAAAGCTTTGCCAGAAACTTAAGTCACTAATTCCAAGGCAGCAATTTGATATCGCTATTCAATCAGCTATTGGTTCCAAAATAATTTCAAGAGAAACAGTAAAAGCTGTGAGAAAAGATGTAACAGCCAAATGTTATGGAGGAGACATCACAAGAAAAAGGAAGCTTTTGGAAAAACAAAAAAAGGGGAAAAAGAGAATGAAACAAGTTGGAAATGTGGAAATTCCTCAAAATGCATTTTTATCAGTTCTGAAGTTAAATGATTAATAAATAGAAATGGCGGGGCATAGTAAATGGGCAAATATTAAACATCGTAAAGGAGCACAAGACGCAAAAAGATCTAAAATATTTACAAAACTTATAAAGGAATTGACGATTGCTGCAAAAGTTGGTGGAGATGATAAAGATTCTAATCCAAGATTAAGGACTGCTATTCAAAATGCCAAAGGAGCTAATATGCCTAAGGACACGATTAGTAGAGCAATTAAAAAAGGCCTGAGCAATGAATCAGAAAATTATACTGAAGTCAGTTTTGAAGGGTATGGCCCAAGCGGCATTGCCTTCTTTATAGATTGCTCAACTAATAACAATAATAGAACCGTATCAAACGTGAGAGCTATATTTAATAAATTTGGCGGTGAGCTAGGAACGAAAGGTTCACTAGAATTTATTTTTAATAGAAAGGGGCTTTTTATTATTGAAAAAACTAGAATTAATAGTAACAAAGATGAGTTTCAAATGAATCTGATTGATTGGGGTCTTGAGGACTTTATCATTGAAGAAGACTTATGTTTTTTATATGTTGAGATGAAGGACTTCAATAAAATGCAAAAAAAACTAGAAGAAGATAATGTTGTTGTAAAGTCATCTGAGCTTATAAGGGTGCCAAGTACAACTAAGAGTTTGGAGTTTGAAAAGGCTCAATCAATAATAAAAATGATTGAGAAATTTGAAGAGGATGATGATGTTCAAAATGTTTTTCATAACTTAGAATTAACAGAGGAAATAATTAGAAAAATATAATTTTATGAACGTACTAATCATTGGAAGTGGGGGAAGAGAACACGCAATTGCATGGAAAATTTCCAAAAGCAGTATGATTAAAAAGCTTATTGTTTGCCCTGGTAATGCTGGCACTGAATTAGTTGCCCAAAATATTGAACTAGATATTAATGATTTCAATAAAATTAAATTACTGTGCATAGAAGAGGATATTGATATTGTAATTGTTGGCCCAGAAGACCCATTAGTAAACGGTATTTCTGACTATTTTGAGGTTCAAAAAGAATTAAAGGGTATAACTCTAATTGGCCCATGCAAAAAAGCTGCACAGTTGGAAGGTAGTAAAGATTTTGCAAAAGAGTTCATGAAAAAGTATAATATCCCAACTGCTAAACATAAAACTTTTGATATTAACTCAATAGAAAGCGGATATAAATTTTTAGAAAACTTATCACCTCCCTATGTTTTGAAAGCTGATGGGCTTGCTGCAGGCAAAGGGGTCTTAATATTGGATAAGCTTACTGAAGCAAAAAAATGCTTGAAAGAAATGATTTTGGAAAATAAATTTGGTAATGCCTCAGAAAAAGTTGTGATTGAAGAATTTTTGCAAGGCATGGAGCTATCAGTTTTTGTGTTGACTGATGGATCAACTTATAAAGTTCTTCCAACAGCAAAAGACTATAAAAGAATTGGTGAGAAAGATACAGGGCTTAATACCGGAGGAATGGGGGCTGTATCGCCTGCAACTTTCATAGATCGTTTTTACCTTGAAAAAATAGAGATGGAGATAGTTAAACCAACAATAGAAGGGTTAAAAAAAGAAAATATTAATTATTTAGGATTTATTTTTTTTGGTTTAATTGATGTAGCGGGAGAGCCTAAAGTTATAGAATACAATGTTAGAATGGGTGATCCTGAATCAGAAGTGGTTTTTCCTAGAATTAAATCTGACTTGCTAAATTTATTAGTTGGAATTAAAAATGGCACATTCAGTGAAAAAGATTTGCATATTGACAAAAGAGTTGCTGTTACTGTTATGCTAGCGTCTCATGGCTACCCTGAGAAATATGAAAAAAATAAATTAATTGATTTACCTGAAGACTTTAATGAAAGTTTAATTTTTCACTCTGGGACAAAGTCAAGAAGTAGCAACTTGTATACTAATGGAGGTAGGGTGATGTGTGTAACATCTTTATCGGAAAGTTTAAAACAAGCTTTAGAAAAATCGTTAAAAGTGTGCTCAAAAATTAATTTTGATGGAAAATACTACAGAAAAGATATTGGACGTGATTTGATTAACTATTAGGTTTCTTTTCTTTTTCATGCTTAAACATTTGCACTGTCCAAAGAACTAAAAAAGCAAAAATTATTAGCATATATAAATAATTAAATTTATTACCTATTATGGGCAAAATTTCAAAGGATTTAGTGAAGAAATCACCAAGAAAACACCAAAAATCTTTAAACATTTTTTTTTGTAAAATTACATTTTTAAATGATAATTGAAAAGTTAATTAATAGTAAAACCCAAACAGTAATATTTTTTTTTATTGTTTCAGTAATTTATTTACTGCTTCCATTATTAAAGTTGTTCGAGCTTAATTCTGAGACAATTAAAATTTTTAATTTAATTTTCTCCTCAGCAACACTTTTTTTTTCCTCTTTGTATTTAACAAATATAATTTTTGAGAAAAGTATCATAAAAAAAAATAATATTGTAGTACCAATAGTTTTTCTAGCATTATGTATGCCTTTAGTTAATTTTAACTTTTTAATGATTGGTAATTTAATATTATTAATCAGCCTTAATGAGGTGTTTAACCTATACCAAAAAACTAATCCTTTCACTAATTTGTTTAATTGCAGTTTTGCTATAAGTGCTTGTATGCTAATTTTTAATTACTATTTTGGTTTGTTTTATATTCTAGTTCCACTTTCACTTTATATTTTTGGAAATAACTCTTGGAGATCTTACTTTGTTTCAATAATTGGCCTATTGTGCCCGATAATACTTTTCTATTTTTTGAAGTTTAACGGAATTAATTTAAACTATGAAAAGCAGTATGTAACTTGCTTCTTAAACATACATGAATTGAAATATTGGATAATACTTTTTTTTATATTATGTTTTTTTTCAACTGTAGAACTTGTTGTTTGGATTAACAAAAAAAGTAGTAAGTCGAGAAGATGTTTTTACGTAATATTTTTGTATTTAATTATATCAATTTCTATTTTTTTATTTTCAAGAGATACTGATTTTTTACTTTTTTCAATTGCACCTATTTCCATTATTATATCTAACTTTTTTATTTACTCTAGATTTCGATTCATTTCTAATTTATTATTAATAACATTCATATTAAATTCTCTTTACAATAGATTCTTAATAATTTAATATTTATACATTTGAGTAATGAAATTTGGTATTGTAACATTTCCAGGATCAAATTGTGACCAAGACATGCATCATGTGTTGAGAAATGTTCTTAATCAAGATACTGTTAGCTTATGGCACAAGGACGTTGACTTACAAAACTGTGATGTTATTGTCCTGCCTGGTGGATTTTCCTATGGTGACTACTTAAGGTCCGGAGCTATTGCTAAATTTTCTAG
>Ga0209433_10000267_pt1 | contig 16281 bp, 15 predicted proteins | sample METZYME_5_50m_FD_187552 | JGI IMG/M metagenome (GOLD analysis project Ga0209433, IMG submission 187552) | Marine microbial communities from oxygen minimum zone in mesopelagic equatorial Pacific - METZYME_5_50m (SPAdes) (version 2) | ecosystem: Environmental > Aquatic > Marine > Oceanic | place...
CAGAGACTTTATGTCTCCTAAAGAGTCGTCATAGACTATGACGTTGATAGGCAAGATGTGTAAGCGCTGTGAGGCGTTGAGCTAACTTGTACTAATAACTCGTGAGGCTTGATCATGTAACCTTAAGCAGGTTAATGAGAGATTCAAAAAAATTTACAGTGATTGTAAAAATTACATACCAGTTTGCCTGATGACAATAGCAACTTGGAACCACCTGATCCCATTTCGAACTCAGCAGTGAAACGAGTTAACGCCAATGGTAGTGCAGGGTCTCCCTGTGTGAGAGTAGGAAATCGTCAGGCTTTTTATCTTCTAAGGCTCTTAGTAAATAACTAAGAGCCTTTTTTTATGTCTGAGATTATAATCATAGAATGATTATTGGGTTAACTGGCGGCATTGGTTCCGGCAAATCTGCAGCAGCAAATTTTTTTATTGAATTAGGTATAGATGTTATCGATGCAGATGATATTTCAAAAAATGTACTAACCGAAAATAATAAGGCTAAAAAAGCTTTTATAGAAAAATTCGGAGACCATTATATTCAAAATAATAAAATTGATAGAGAGGCTCTTAGAGAAGATATTTTTAAAGATAAGATTAAAAGAAAAACTCTTGAATCAATCATTCATCCTGCAGTCAGAGAGGAGATTTTGAAATTTATAAATGATTCAGACAGTATATATAAAATAGTTATGGTTCCTTTAATAGTTGAAACAAATTCAGCTGATTTTTACGACAAAATTATCGTAGTAGATTGTGAAAATAATTTACAGATTGAAAGAGCTTCATCAAGAGATAATCAAACAAAGGAAAATATTATTAATATAATCAGTAACCAGGCATCAAGAGAAGAACGACTAAAAATTGCTGATTTTATAATTAGTAATAATTCTAATTTAGAACACTTAAAGAATTCTGTAATTAAAATACATCAAAAAATATTAGGAATTAATATAGATGACTAAAAAAAAATGTCCAAATTGTGAAAAATTTGTCACTACTAGTAGTGAAAATGAGTATCGACCTTTTTGTTCACAAAGGTGCAAATTAATAGACTTTGGAACATGGGCAAATGAGGAAAATATTATTTCTAGACCACTTAAGTCAGAAGATTTTTACGAAGATTAATTGTTTGAAGTCTATATGATCTTCCATTCACCGGTCTCAATCATTGGCGCAGCTTTTTTATATTTCATCTCCCTAGTTTCAGAGCCATTAGTAATCTTTACAATCTCATTTCTTCCAAACTTTGGTTCTTCTCTTTTAATTTGAGTTGTTGATGACTTTTCATGCTCTCTAATATTCTGATCACTTTCCTGAGAGTCACTATAAACATGGTCAGGTTTTTCTAAAACAATTTCGTCGTCGCTTTCTTTTTTAAGATCTTTTAATACTTCTTCATTAGCTATCTGTAGCGAAAATAAAATTCTCACAGTTTCTATATCAATTTCATCCAACATATTTTCAAACATAGAATATGCTTCTCTCTTAAATTCATTTTTTGGATTTTTTTGAGCATATGCCCTCAATCCAATACTCCCTCTCAAGTGATCAATTTCAGCTAAGTGCTCCTTCCAGTGCACGTCTAAGACTTGCAACATCACTTGTTTTTCAAGAAGCAATCTATTCTCACCTAATTGAGAGTATTTTTTACTAAATAAACTCATAGCCATTTCAATAATTTTTATAGCAATAGATTCAGGAAGAAGCGATTTATCTTTATTTATTTCATTATTAATATCAGTTGAAAGACCATAATTTTCTTTAAGATATTCCTCTAGCTCTTTACCTTTCCATTGAGACTCTATTGATTCAATTGGGACATAATCATTAGATATTCTTTCAAACTCTCTATGAATCATAGTTTCAATTGTTTCACTAATATCTTCTTCTTCAAGAAGTTGATTCCTCAATGAATATATTGCTTGTCTTTGATCATTTGAAACATCATCGTACTCAAGAAGATTTTTTCTGGCATCAAAGTTTCTGTTTTCAATTCTTTTTTGTGCATTCTCAATTCCTCTGGATAGCATTTTGTGTTCAATATGATCGTCACCCATTCCTATTCTTTCAAACAAAGCTCTCCTATTGTCGGAAATAAATAAACGAAGTAAGTCATCTTCTAATGATAGAAAAAATCTTGAATAACCTGGATCACCTTGTCTTCCAGATCTACCTCTGAGTTGATTATCAATTCTTCGTGATTCATGTCTTTCAGTTCCAAGAATATGTAATCCACCGGAATTTAAAACCACCTCATTATTTTTAATCCAATCTTCTTCAGATTGGTCTTCTTTTTTTCCACCCAAGACAATATCTGTTCCTCTTCCAGCCATGTTAGTAGCAATAGTAACCATGCCAGGCTTTCCAGCATTAGCAATTATTTCAGCCTCTCTTTCATGATGTTTTGCATTTAAGATTTGGTGCGGAATCTTTTTCTCTTTAAGAAACTCAGAAACTTCTTCAGAAGATTCAACTGAAACTGTTCCAACTAAAATTGGAGAAGAATTTTTTCTTAGAGTTTCAATTTCATCAACTAAAGCTTTATATTTTGCTTTTTTTGTTAAAAAAACTAAGTCATTATGATCAGTCCTTATCATAGGAACATTTGTAGGAATAATAATTACATCAAGCCCATAAATTTGGTTAAATTCAAGTGCCTCTGTATCTGCTGTGCCTGTCATGCCAGATAAGTTTGAGAACAATCTGAAAAAATTTTGAAATGTTGTTGAAGCCAATGTTTGAGATTCTCTCTGAATTGGGACGTTTTCTTTACATTCAAGCGCCTGATGAACTCCTTCGCTCATTCTTCTTCCTGGCATTGTTCGACCAGTATGTTCATCAATTAAGAGAACCTCATTATTTCTAACAAGGTAATGGACATTTTTTTGAAATAAAAAATTAGCTCTGAGAGTTGCTTGTACAAATTTCATAATTTTTAAATTTGATACCGAGTAAAGGCCATCTGAGCCACCAATTATTCCAGCTTCTTCGAGAAGACCTTCTACTAAAAAATATCCATCGTCTGTAAGCTCTACAGTTCTATTTTTTTCGTCTATAAGGTAATGACCTCTTTCATCATCCAATAGAGGCTCTTCTTCTGTTCCTTCTCTCTCTTGTTCTGTAAGTTTGGGTATAAATTTTCTAATTTGTTTATATAAATCTGAGCTTTCAGACGAAGGTCCAGAAATTATTAGCGGAGTTCTTGCTTCATCAATTAGGATTGAATCAACCTCATCTACGATTGCAAAATCTAATGAACATTGAACTCTCTCTTCAACAGAACGGGCCATATTGTCTCTTAAATAGTCAAAGCCAAGTTCATTATTGGTAGCGTAAATAACATCACACTTATATGATTGAATTTTTTCATTAATTGGCTGATTAGAATTAACTACACCAACTGATAAACCTAAATATTCATAAACAGGCCTCATCCATTCAGCATCCCTTTTTGCAAGATAATCATTAACTGTTACTAAAACTGCTTTATTGCCTATTACAGAATTTAGATATGCCGGTAAAGTTGCAACTAGTGTTTTACCTTCTCCAGTTTTCATTTCGGCAATATTTCCTTCAGCAAGAGAAATACCTCCAAGCATTTGTGAGTCAAAATGTCTCAATCCCAAGGTTCTTTTGCTTGCTTCACGAACAGCTGCAAATGCCATAGGCAAAATAGAGTAAATATCATCGTTGCTTTCAATATATTGATTCTTTAAATCATCCTTGAGATTAATAAAGTAAGAATCTGGTTTTGATGATAGCTCTTCTTCGAGATTGTTTGATGCAATGACATGTTTCATCATCTTCTTTAAGATTCTGTCATTGTTGGAACCAAATATATTAGAAAAAATTTTCATCATTGTAGATTAATAAGTAATCAAACCGTATTCAATTATTCTATATCCCCAAAAGGTGGCCTCACGTATGAAATAGGGGCATTTTCAGAATTTTCAAACTCTACTGTTTCATATGCATCATCATCTTCGATAATTTTTCTCAATAGTTTATTGTTAAGTTCATGCCCTGATTTATAGCCTGAGAATTCTCCAATTAAATTTCCACCAAGAAGATATAAATCACCTATAGCGTCAAGCATTTTATGTTTAACTATTTCATCATTAAATCTTAAACCCTCATCATTAAGTATCTCGTCTTCACCAAATATAATTGCATTTGACTCGCTTGCACCTAGTGCTAGGTTCCTTGATTTGAGTAGTTCTGCTTCACTCATAGAACCAAATGTTCTTGCACGACAAACTTCTTTTACAAAGGAGGTTGATGAAAAATCAATAATTGACTCAGATGGCAATCTTTTATGAACTGGATGATCAAAGCTAACTTTAAAGGAAACCTTAAAACCATTGAATGGTTTGATAGTTGCATATGCATCATCTCTGGTTACGGTAACCTCTTTTTTTACTTTGATAAACTTTTTGAGCGCATCTTGATCTTCAAGACCTGCTGACTGAATTAAAAAAACAAAAGGACTTGAGCTTCCATCCATTATGGGTACCTCAGGTCCATCAACTTTAACGAGACAATTATCAACACCGAGACCAGCAATAGCGGAGAGAAGGTGCTCTATTGTTGAAATTTTAACGTCATCCTTGACTAGGGCAGTTGATAAACTTGTATCACCAACGTTTTCAGCAATGGCAGGTATAACAAGGTTCTCATCAACGTCAGTTCTAATAAAATTAATTCCAGAATTAATAGCTGATGGTATTAGTTCCATATTAATATTTTTACCAGTATGTAAACCAATACCTACTGCTTTTATAGAATTTCTTAACGTTCTTTGTTTAAGCATCTTAAATATATTTTAACATTTACGCTGTTTTATAACCTCAGCAAGTATTATCCCAGTTGCTACTGAAACATTAAAGCTTTTGAAATTCTTATTATCACTAAGTGATAACACACTATCGCAGTATTCGAGAGTTTTCTGTCTTATTCCATGTTCTTCAGATCCCATGATAATTGCACATGACTCTTTTAAATCAAAATCATGATAGTTTTTTTTAGCATGTTCACTCATACCAAAAATATTAATATCTAAGGTTTTAAGATATTTAATGCAATTTACAAGATTACTAACACTAAAAATTTTCGTAACTTCAACACCACCAGCTGATACGCTATGAACAACATCATTAATTGGCGCACACTGATGTTTATTAATAACAATGGCATCTACGCCTAGAACAGCTGCTGATCTAATACACGCACCAAGATTTCTCGGATCAATAATATTATCTAAGATTAATAAGAGATGATTGTTTTCGCTTTTACTTTCTAAAAAAGATTTTAAATCCTTAAAATTAAGCTCATTTTCATTTGTAATTTCAGCCTCAGGATCTTTCTTAATTTTTTTAGAATACTCAATACTAATATTATTTTTTTCAGCCAAATTTATAAGTTCTTTAATTCTATGATCCTTTCTTTGGTGAGGAACAAAAATTTTTTTTATTTTATGAGGATTTATTTTGAGAATTATCTCGATGCTATGAAATCCAACTCTTTTCTGTTTGAAACTCTTCATAATTATTCTGGAATTAATGTAATCTTTCTCTCTTCTGGTACAACGCTTATTAGTTGTACATTTATCTTTTGACCAATTCTAAAAGTTTTACCAGTTCTTCTTCCCTTGAGTATATTTGCTTGACCATCGTAAATATATCTATCTTTACCAAGATCACTTACATGTATTAAACCTGAAATGAAATAATTTTCAATTTCACAAAATAATCCAAATTCTGCAATATTTACAACAAATGTAGAGAACCTCTCTCCAACAAATTTTTTAAGCTCATGACATATCATCTGTTGTATAACTTGTCTTGAAGAAATTTCTGATCTTCTCTCTAAGCTTGATAATTCTTCAAGATTTTCTTCGAATGTTTCGTCTAATCTTATTTTTTTAGATTTATTAAGAATATCCTTTATCATTCTATGAACAATAAGATCCGGATATCTTCTAATTGGCGATGTGAAATGAGAATATTTTTCTAATTGAAGACCAAAATGACCAATTTCTTTTGACGAATATTTTGCTCTTTTTAAGCTTTGGAGAATTAATGTATTAAATATTTTCATATCTTCACTCTTATTAGAGTGTCTGACAAATGAGTTAATGGAAGTTATAGGATCGTTCATAGAATTTGCCAGAAGGCCCTTCAAAGAAAAAAACTTAGCAAGACTTTCAAGTTTAATAAAATCTGGTTCTTCATGAATTCTGTATACTCCAAATCCATAATGTTTATTCATAAAATTTGCCGCACAAATATTAGCGGCAATCATTGATTCCTCAATCATTTGATGAGCAAATAATCTTTTTTGTTTTTTGATTTCAATCAATTTTCCAAATTCGTCAATATTTATTATTGGCTCTGATGATTCAATTTCTAATGCCTTTCTCTTGATTCTCTTTTTGAGAAGCTTGCTTGTAAGAATTTTTAGGGATTCAATTGATTTATTGACATCTGTATTATCAATTTCAATATTTCTATTAATCTCATCATAGGTAAATCTTCTAAAAGACTTAATAGTAGATTCAAAAAAATCATACGAAGAAATCTCAGTATTCGAATCAAATATAATTTCACAAATTAAAACATTCCTTTTTTTATCTGGTACAAGTGAACATAAATCGTTTGAAATATTTTCATGAAGCATTGGTATTACTTTATTTGGAAAATAAATTGATGTTCCTCTTTTAAATGCTTCTCTGTCAATTTCTGAATTGATTTTAACTACTGATGCGACATCTGCAATTGCTACCATAAGCCTAAAATTATTCTGATTTTTCTCACAAAATACTGCATCATCAAAATCTTTAGCATCAAATCCATCGATGGTAACAAAAGGTATATCTGAAAAATCTTTTCTATTGTTATCATGGGGTATGTGAAGATTTTTTATCTCATCATTGATTGATTTACACCACTCAAATGGAATATCGAATTCTTCGATAACTTGATTTATGGTGGCTTCTAAATTATTCATTAGAAGAGTTTAATTTAAATTTAAAAAAAAGGGCCCTTTAAGGGCCCTTTATTAACATTTATTCTTTACTAGAAAGTTAAATTGAATTTTATTCCAATATTTTTACCAGGCAGGGGAACCTCATTTTTTACAAACGAAGCATGATTTCTCGCAACTTCGTCAAGTAAGTTTTTACCAAATAATGAAACTTTTAACTCAGTTTTCTCTCTTAAGTTAAATGTCTTTGTTAACCTTGCATCTAGCATGCTATATCCATCAGTGACTGCCTCTCCTTCGCCAATATCTGACTGTTTATCAACATCCTTCAGGTTAAGCTTAAAAACAATATCATCTTGCTTGTATGACAAAGAATAAACATTTCTTGCTGGATTTATTCTCGGTACAAAATGACCATCAGAAAATTCAGCATTAACAACATCTCTACCAAAAGAGACTTTTAATTCACCAGCCCCTAGATCAAGAGTTCTGCCGATTTCAAATTCATATCCATCAAATTCAGCATCCTCCTGCATATAATTTGCGTGAATCAAATTTCCATGGCCATGATCATCATGCTCGTCTTCGTGATGATCGTCTTCATCATGATGATCTTCATCTTCTTCATGGTGCTCGTCTTCATCCATATGATCATCTTCTTCATCAATGAGGGCAATATAATTATCTACATCGGTGATATAAAAACTTGCGTAAGCATAGAAATCACCGCTTTCATAATTAAAAGTGATGTCAAAGTTATTTGAAGTTTCACTGTTCAGATTTGGATTACCAACTTCAAATCTTCCAGTTGCCATATGAGGCCCATTCATGAATAGCTCAATTGAGGATGGCAGTCTTTCTACACTTGCATAACCAAGACTAACATCAAGATTGTCAGTGAGACTTCTGCCGAGAGTAACAGCAAAACTGCTTGTTGAATCGTCTATATTGTAATAATCCATTTCACCATGCTCTTCTCCATGTTCTTCGTCATGATGATCTTCATCTTCTTCATGATGTTCTTCCTCAGAAACACTTCCACTTCTTTCTATTTGATCTAATCTAAAGCCCATATCAAGGTCATATATTCCAAGATCTTTACTAATGTAATAACCTATTGTGAATTCTTTGCTATTTGCAGGATTCATAAATGCTTCTTCGCCAACAATAGAGTTATCTTCATCAACAAAATTCATAACAATTTTTTGTGTTGAAGAATCATTTGAGACATCAAAAATAGCACCATACTCAACAGCTTCATTCATGAAAACTGTTGGCGCATGTTCTTCATGCTCTTCTTCGTCTTCATGTTCCTCTTCATGATGTTCTTCCTCTTCATGAGCCTCTGTGAGTGAGTAATCAGAATCGCGATAAGTAAAATCAATCTTGTTTACTAAATTTCCATTTACGTTGTATGAACCTTTAATAGTGAAGCTTTCAGAGTCAGTTGTGGAAAAAATTCTTTCTTCACCATGTTCTTCATGCTCATCATGATCTTCTTCATCACCATGCTCATCACCATGTTCGTCACCATGATCATCACCATGGAAAGGGATTCCGTAAACACTTTCTAAGTTATCAACAGAAAAACCAAGATAACCCCAATCACCAACTTTTGAAATACCAAATTTTGTAGCTTCAACCGCATAATCAGAATTGTTAATAAAACCCATATTCTCGTCATGCTCATCTTCATCATGGTCATCATGGTCGTCGTGATCATCGTGTTCTTCTTCATGCAGAACAGCACCAAATGGAACATCATAATTATCAAAATCAACATTCTTATATCCAAAATTTACATTAAAACCACCAATATTATTTTTAAAATTAAAATGCTCAGCACTTCCATCATTAACTGATTGTGATTCATAACCAACCTTGAACTCAGGCAGCTCATAATTAAGTGCAGAAATACAATCATCTACAATATTTATAATGCCGCCGCTGGTTCCATTAGCGTATAAGAGGGATGAAGGACCCATGACAATTTCTACTTGTTCAATATCATTCAAATCCACATCATTTAAATGATCAACACCTAAACCAGATACATCTCTATTTACCATGCCATTTTTTAGTATTTTTACTCGTGGACCAGACATACCTCTGATTATTGGCTGTCCAACTGCAGCGCCATAATCTGCGATAGATACTCCTAAATAACTATCTATTGCATCTCCTAAACTTGTAGTAGCATCATCTAAAAAATCATCACCGTCTATTACATATATCGGATTATTGATTTCGGTTGAGCTTACTAAAGCCGAAGTTATGACTAGAACTTCTTCTACATCTTTATCTTGTGATACTAAATCGATTGAATGGAAAGCGATTAATACAATAATCGCATTCAAAAATTTTTTCATTTTTTCCTCCTTGTAATGAAAAATTAGTTAAAAAATAATTAACTAATTTGAAGGAGGTGCTCTGGGTAGATCTGAATTAAGATTATTTGAAGGTATATATCTTAAAATTAAATCTGATAAGTATTGAATCCTATCAAAGTTATTTTTAATTTTTGTTACTTCAACTTTTACATCATTATTTTCTTCACATGCATTACATTCAACAATGGATTCCGAAGAAAAATGATCGTGGTGATCAATAAAATCATGAACTGCTATGCTAGCAATAAAGAAAATTGATGCTAATAAAATTAATTTATTTTTCATGAGTTAGGCATACTAGACCAGAAATTTTTCCATTTTTCAAGTCATCTAATGTTTCTGTTGCTTTTGATGCATGTCTTATCTCCACATCAACATTATCAATCTTACCTTCTCTAACGAGCGACATAAGTTCACTCATCTCTTGAAGACTTCCAAGATAAACGCCTGTTATTGTTCTTGCCATTAAAGTGATCATAGGAAGTTGGACAGTTGTTTGACCTCCAATTAGACCAACCATGACATATGTACTTCCTCTTTTAACACCAAATAAGCCTGCAGAAAACTCATAAGATGATGCTGATCCCACATAATCTATAACGCTTGATGCTCCACCGTTAGTCAATTCAAGTATTTTTTGAGAGGCATCTTCACTATTAGAATTTATAACTGCTCTTGCGCCGTTTTTAAGTGCAATTTCAAGTTTATTGTTATCTATATCAACAACTATTGGATTAATAGAATATGCTGCTTGAATTATCTGAAGAGCAAGTGACCCCAGACCACCTGCACTAATGATTACTACTGAATCATCGCCTTTTTTTAGATTAGCTTTTTTTAATGCGCTGTAAGCCGTTAAACCTCTGCATGCATAGCTTCCTGCAACTTCATCTGGCGTATCACCAGCATCAAATAAATATTTTGAGTCCGGAACTAAAACGTATTCAGCATATCCTCCGTTTACATTTACACCTAAATTTTTAGTCACCATAGGAGAACAATAATGCTCTCTCCCATTTAAACATTCATCGCATTCTCGGCATCCTATCCAGGGATAAGCTACATATTTTTTTCCTACCTGAATATCCTTAACATTATCTCCCACTTCCACAACTTCCCCATATATTTCATGACCCATCGCTATTGGTTCGGGTAATGGCAAAGGAAGTTTTGCATCACCTCCCAAGTGAAAAAATCCCTCATGAATGTGAACATCTGTGTGACATACACCACACGCTACGGTTTTAAGCAAAATTTCATTTTTTCCTGGAGACGGTTTTTCTATTTCCACCTCCTTAAGAGGCTTACCATTTTCTACAAGTTGAAATGCTTTCATATGATCGTATTATGTTATATTGATTATAAATTATATTAACGAAGTTATGACCAATTCAAAAAAAATTTCATTCATTCTTTTCGCTATTATATTTTCTGTAATTTTAAAATCTGAAAGAGAGCCATTTGAGTCTACTTATGTCCCGCTTCAAGCTGAAAATATTTTAATAAAAAATGCGAGTGTCTATGATGGAGATGGCAACGAATATACAAATACTGATATTTTAGTTCAAGAGGGAAGAATTGTTGCAATTGGTAAAGATCTTCCTGTAACTGATGATTTTAAAATTATCGATGCTACTGATAAATGGGTAACACCAGGCATTATTGATATTCATTCTCATATGGGCGTATATCCCGCTCCAGGTGTTTCAACAAGCTCAGATGGAAACGAAGCTACAAGTCCTGTAACAGCTGATGTATGGGCAGAACATTCAATATGGGTTCAAGATCCACAATATGCTCTTGCTCTTACTGGCGGTGTGACATCTTTCCACATCTTACCTGGCTCAGCAAATCTTATTGGTGGAAGAGGAGTAACGGTAAAAAATCTTCAGAGAAATACAATCAATTCAATGAAATTTCCTGATGCGCCCCATTCATTAAAGATGGCATGTGGTGAAAACCCCAAAAGAGTTTATGGTAATAGAGGACAGGCTCCTTCAACTAGAATGGGTAATGCAGCTGGTTATAGAAAGTCATGGATTCAAGCAGAAGGTTATCTCAGAAAGCTTGTTGAATATGAAGAAAAGTCTGATGAAGCAAAAGAGTTAGAGTATGCCCCCAGAAGAGACTTGGAAATGGAAACTTTAGCAGGTGTTCTTAAAGGAGAAATATTGGTTCACAATCACTGCTACAGAGCTGAAGAGATGGCAACAATGATTGATATTGCTAAAGAGTTTAATTATAAGATCACGGCTTTTCATCACGGAGTAGAAGCATATAAGATAGCTGATCTATTAGCAGAAAATGGAATATGTGCAGCTCTATGGGCTGATTGGTGGGGTTTCAAGCATGAAGCCTATGATATGGTTCAAGCTAATATAGCTATTGTAGATCAAGCAAAAAATGGTACAGGTTGTGCAATTGTTCATTCCGATGATGCGATTGGAATCCAACATTTGAACCAAGAGGCTTCAAAAGCATTGTCAGCTGGACTTAGGGCTGGCTTTGATATTTCAAAAGCAAGAGCAATGAAATGGATAACCTCAAATCCTGCAAAAGCAGCTGGTATCTACGATCAAACTGGCTCACTGCAGGTTGGCAAAAATGCAGACGTAGTTGTTTGGTCGAAAAACCCTTTTAGTGTTTATGCTTTAGCAGAGAAGGTAATTATTGATGGAGCAATTGCATATGATAGGCAAGAAAATATATTACCAGCAAGTGATTTTGACATTGGAATAATTTCTCCGAACAGAAATAGGATCGACGAATAATGAAAAATTTTAATATAAAAGTCTTTTTCTGCTTTGTAATCTTTTTTGTTATTTCTGCATCATCAAACAATGTTGAAGCTGAAAGTACATTGATTAAAAATGTAACAATCTATGACGGTGTCAAAAACGAACCATTTGTTGGAAATGTTTTAATTGATGGAGATAAGATTAAGAGAGTCTCTTCCTCAAACCTACAAGGAGATTTTGTAATAGATGCAACCGGCAAGATTCTTACTCCCGGAATGATTGCAACCGATACTGAGATTGGTATTGTGGAAATTGGCGCACTTAGTGTGACCAGAGATGATTCTTCCAAAATGTACAAAATTGGATTTAGTATTTACGACGCTTTCAATCCAAACTCAACACTTATACCTTGGAATAGGTCGAATGGCATAACCTCAACTTTGACGCTTCCGCAAAATACCTCCAGTCCAATTGGAGGACTTGGATCATACTTTGTTTTGGACAGCAAACTTCAAATCTCTGGTACAAAGGACATGGTAATGATAGGAAGAGTTGGAGGGAGCAGTAGCAGATCTAGAGCTGAACATTTTGCTCAAATTGAAGACCTACTGATACTTGCAAAATCTTTAACTAAAAATGATATGGATTCTGACTTAGAATTATCTGATCTAATTGATGATTGGTCAGTATCTGATGCAATGAACCTTCATCCAAGAGATTTAAGGGCTCTATACAATTTAGTAAATAATGATCTTCCATTAATTATGAAATCACATAGAGCATCTGATTTATTGAAGCTAATTGAACTTAAAGATAAATATAATCTAAATATGATAATCATGGGTGCTCAGGAAGCAGGCTTGATTGCAGAGGAGATTGCCGAAAGCAAAATACCGCTAATAATCAATCCCATAAACAACATACCTGGATCATTTGATGAACTTGCCTCAAATATAAATATGGCAAAAAGATTAGAAGACGCCGGGGTAGAATTAATGTTTAATGCGCCGCGTGATCACAACTATCATCTTATTAGGCAGGGTGCCGGTGTTGCTGTTGCTAATGGAATGAGTTATGCAGGAGCCTTAAAAGCTCTTACATCCACTCCTGCAAATGTTTTTGGAATAAATGGAAGGGGTACTATTGAAGCTGGAAAAGTTGCTGATTTAATAATATGGGATGCCGATCCTCTTGAACCATCATCCATGCCAGATTATGTATTTATAAATGGAGAGAACATAGATTTAACAACAAGATCTTCTAGACTGCGAGATAGATACACTAAAAAATTAAACGAACCTGTCACCTACAGAAATTAATTGTCTTTGTTTTTTACAACCCAATAAAGCAAGCCAATTAAAATAATATTTCCAATAACATAGGTAGTGAGATCCATTTATCTATATGAATTAACTATTAGTAGAATGACTAAAGTAAGATAAATTCCAATATAAATAAACTGGCCGAACCTAAAGTCTTTTTTCAAAATTGCATCTTTTTCTTCTTTTGATTTATTTTCAGTATTCATATTTTTTAATTTTTGTCCTCAATTGTAAAAACAGGCAATCCAAGTTTTGTAAGTTCATGCTCTCTTTCTAAAAAAACTTTTTTATATTTATAAAACGGAAGTTTGGGAAATAGATGATGCATTCCATGATAGTTTTGATATAACCAAATCCACGTCATAGGTCCATCAAACCATTTTTTTGTTCTAATTATATTGGTATCACCAAATTTTTCTGAGCTTTCGTGTGGCATATGAACAAGATAATCAAAAAATATTCCTAACAACATAACTGCGAATAGAAGAGGGAATACGTAGCTGATAAAGAAGTGATACCAAGGTAATCCAAATAAATTAGTTAATACAACTAAAATAATAATTGGAATTAATGATTCAATTGTTCCTAATCTCATAGCTCTTTTTCCAGCATCTGAATCTTTTACACCTTCTTTTTGAATATAGAAAAAATCTTTAATCAACAAAATAAAAAAACCTCTGGCCGCAATTGAAAACCATGTTGGACCTTTAATAATAATATCTGGATCAAGTTCAGGGTTATTTGCGTATTTATGATGTTCTAAATGACTCCATCTATGTTGTGTATAACTATGAAGATAGAAAGCAGCACTTATAGAACCAAGAAGTGGATTTAGAAATTTAAATCTTTTATTTTTACCAGATATATTTTGATGAACAGCTTCATGTAATGGCGTATACATCATATAAAAAAAATAACTTGATACGATCAAGTGGGTAACTAGGCCAATAGTTTGATTTGCGTATGCTATTTGACTCAATATCAAAACAAATGCAGCTACGATAAAAGTTAAAACTGTCGGCCACGCAATGCCTACAAGATTATCTCTTACAGTACTTAGAATATTCTGATAGTCTTGGTTCTTTGCATAGTCCATTGATATATATTATCTGAAATGGAGCCACCTGTCAGATTCGAACTGACGACCTGATGATTACAAATCAACTGCTCTAGCCAACTGAGCTAAGGTGGCAAAGATTTGTATTATATACAAATTATTGGTTTGGGAAAGAGCATCCTGTTCCACCAATACCACAATATCCATTTGGATTTTTTGCAAGATATTGCTGGTGATATTCTTCTGCAAGATAATAATTTTCCAAGTACTCTATCTCAGTGGTTATACTGTTTAGTTCATCTGGCTTAAAGTTATTTTTAATCAACTCACTTTGATATAAGTCTCTAGTTTTTATTGCAACATCTAAATCTTCTTGATCATTAACATATATTACAGATCTGTATTGTGTTCCAACGTCATTTCCTTGTCTCATTCCTTGTGTGGGATCATGGCACTCCCAAAATACTTTTAAAATATCTTCTAGGTTTAAAATATTTTTGTCATAAATTATCTTAACTACTTCAGCATGATTAGTATTTTTGTAACACACATCTTCATAAGTTGGATTTTCTGTTTCCCCACCTGAATACCCAACAGAGGTCATCAAAACTCCGGAGATATCCCAAAATTTTCTCTCAACTCCCCAAAAACATCCAGCACCTAATACTATCTCTTTAGTATCTGATGCAAATTTTTGTTCAATAGGAACCTGTTTAACGTAATGAATCATTTAATAAACTCCTTTTATGCTTATTTCCCCACTGTTAAAAATTTTAGTGCCCGATTCTGTTTTTAGCACTGCACATCCATGCTCATCTATATTTTCAAATATTCCATCTTCTGAAAAATTATCATTGTGAATAATTTTAACTTTTTTATTCATATGAATGCAGTATTTTTGCCACTGGCTAATCCATCGCTTATTTTCGTTATCATATGCATTAATAATTCCAGAGGTAATCTCAGCAATAATAATATCTCTCAAATGATCTATATTAAATTTTGACAGATCACCCCACCATGTTTCCTTTGAGTCAATGCGAAAATTTATACCAATTCCAATTACAGTTTTTGTTTTATCCTTTAAGTGCTCTTTTTCAACAAGAATACCGCCCACTTTTTTATTATCTAAAACAATGTCATTAGGCCATTTGAGACTAATATGCTCTTTTTTTAAGTGATTTGAAAGCACATCAGCACATATTATTCCTGTTATAAGACTCTCTGGAGCATAATTTAAAGGGATTTCAGTAGAAATACTCATATATATATTTCCATTATTTGGGCTATACCAATTTTTACCTTGTCTGCCTCTCCCTAAGGTCTGTTTTTGGGCAATGATGAGATTAAAGTCATTTTTTACGTCTTTTTCTCTTGATAACTCGTTTGTTGAGTGAATTTCATTGTAAATTTCAAGATTTACCCTGTTTTCAGGTAAATTTGCTAGAATTATGTCTTTATTTAGTTCTTTCAATTCAAGAAAATAGTTGACTTAAAGTCATTCTAGAACAAAAATAGCAACCTTTGAATGGAGAGGTGGGTGAGTGGTTAATACCAGCAGACTGTAAATCTGCCGCTTCGGCTACGTAGGTTCGAATCCTACCCTCTCCACCAGCACTTTTTATCGATTTTTGCTCAAAAATACCATAGTTAAAATATCTTCTAAAAAAGGTTGAGTTTATGGCTTTTTAGAGTGATAATACGCCACCAAAAATAGGATGCTTATGAACGGGCTCATATAGCTCAGCGGTAGAGCACTTGCTTGGTAAGTAAGAGGTCACCGGTTCAAG
>Ga0209433_10000269_pt1 | contig 16264 bp, 12 predicted proteins | sample METZYME_5_50m_FD_187552 | JGI IMG/M metagenome (GOLD analysis project Ga0209433, IMG submission 187552) | Marine microbial communities from oxygen minimum zone in mesopelagic equatorial Pacific - METZYME_5_50m (SPAdes) (version 2) | ecosystem: Environmental > Aquatic > Marine > Oceanic | place...
TATATCTAATCATTTTAAAAAATTTTTATCATGACTAGCACGTTTTCCTACTTTTTTATCTGACCCATAATAATACCAATATGTGCCTGAGTATCTTACACCTGATGTAACTTCAGTAACTTTATGAAAGAACATCCAGTTTGATGGTGAAATTACAACATCACCTATCTTTGGTTTCAATGTAAGATTACAAGATGCAAAATGTAAATCACCACCCTCATATTCATCTTCCTCATTTAAATATACATTACAGGTTAATATATTCCTTCTTCTGACGAACCACTGCGGAAATATCTCTCCTACTATATCATCATAATGATAATTAAATTCTGATTTATTATTGTATCTTCTGACTATCATTTCAGATGCAAATAATTTATCTGACTCATGATAGGCCCAGTTGAATCCTCTTACTTTATCTGCGTATAATTTCAAAGCATCTTCACTTACTTTATTTTTTATGTCTGTGATTGAAGAGATATTAGGATCAAAGTAAGAATCTGTATAATCATTCAATAATCCATCTGTATATGGTGTAGATTTATCAAGTCCAGTGCTTTTTAAATTTTTTACCACATCCTTACAGAAATCAGGATTTATAAAAGATGGTAGATATAATATGTGATCTTTTAAATTTAAATTAAAATCACCATCTCGAACCTCTTTTTCAATTTTACTTACGTTATCTGTTATCTTAAGAGTCATAATTTTGTGAATACCCCAACTAATGAATCATTTAATTGTACATCATATTGTTTATTATCTAGTTTTGCATAGTCCATTTCTTTGAGTTCAACACCATTTATTATCGGATTTCCTTTAAAACATACGATCCAACTGTTTTCATTACCTTGAAATGATCCCTCTACAAGTTTGCCATCCCAATCTTGATCGTAACTTAAGGTGTTAAATCCATATTGTTTAAATGGTTCATAAGATTCAAATATTATATGTTTGCCAATAAATTGTTTCATACATCCAAAATTATTTTGTTTTTCATCTCCTTCAATATAATCAGAACTAAAGATAGCAGCACATCGACCAGAACCTTTTACTTGCACTGAATATAATGTTTTGTTCTTCTCATGCTCATCAACAAAAACAACTCCTTTGTCTCCATAGGCACAACATATTCTAAATTCTTCACACTTTTTAAATGATCTTTTAAAATTCATAATTCCACCCTCCTCATTTTAATTTTACTATAGATTTTTGTTGGAAATTCAACCCCAATTACCTTACCAATTAAATCTCGTATGTTCAGTTCGCCATTTGATTTTTCTGATATATTCTCATCTAGTGTTGTTAATTTTCTATCTTGTTTATCTAATCTTCTCAACCCACTTTTATTTACTAAACTCTCTGAAAAACTTTCGACATCATTTGTATCAATATCTTCAAAATTAATTACAACAGCGTTATAGTCATCTATTGGTTTAGATGATTTTTCACGACAAAATTTCACAGCGATTTGATTAGATTCTGGAAAGTAATCTGTAATTTTATATATTATTATCATCTTGAATGATACCCCATGATGTTGCTAAGTATTTAGAACCACCCAATGGTGGATTTCCACGATGAGTGTGAGTATAAGATGCAGGAAAAATAAGTACATCTCCTGTAACTGCCGGTTCTCTTCTTTGTTGATACAAAAATTCTGTCTCACCACCATCAAAATCATCATTAAGATAAACTTGAATCACAAATTGTCTCGCTGCAACTGATAAAGCACCACTTTCATAATGCCATGCATGAAATCCTCCCCCAGCTGGAATTTCCTTTAACTTTAAATCATGAATTAAAAACTTTCTTTGACCTAAAATTCTAAATGCCTTAAGATATTCATCCACACAAGGTTTTAATTTCGGGAACATTTCTTCACATATTCGACTCGACACAGAAAAATCATATTCGTGTGTCACGTTAACTACTTTATGATCTTGTCGATCTAATATTTCCTTATCGTAGAATAAAAGATGATTATCTTCAAAAAATTTGATACCATGAATAATTTTTTCACAATCATCTTTTGTGAAAGCACCAGTATATCTTCTTATTAAATCAGTCTCAAATGCCATATCAAAAAATCTAGTAATTATATTATAGCATAGTTTTTATTTATTGCACAGTCGTTGCAGTTGTTGATCCTCTACCATTTAATGAGTTTGATGGATCAGATATATTTACTGTTATACTACCATTAGTTCTTCTTATTGCAGCACCATTTCCACCAGCGGCTCCACCTCCACCGCCTGATCCTTCTCCACCGGAACCATTTTCACCGGGATCTGCTGCTTCATTTGGTGATCCTCCATCACCACCATTTCCACCAACCGCTTCACCTTCATTGTTTGTCTCACCCCCACCTTCTCCTGCTAATTCTCCATTTATAGCAGCTGACCCTTCAGCACCATTTGTTCCATTATTTGGCCCATCTCCACCTTGTCCCACTGGTAGACCTGCACCTCCACCACCTCCACTTCCAGAAGCAGTTCTTTCTGATTTATGGTCGTGGTCATGCGCACCACCGCCACCTCCTCCTCCACCAAATCCAGCAGATATAATTCCACCTGATGCGATATTAACTTGAGTAGGGGAATATTCCACACCTAATCCACTTGTACCTGCACCTCCTTGACTTCCACCAGTTGCTCCATTTGCTCCATTACCACCAAATCCACCAGCACCTTGTATTCTTCCTGAACCACCAACATCTACTTGCAATGTTGTACTACCATCCCATGATCCGGTTCTTAATGCACAGTGATCTGGATCAAATCTTTCAGATCCAATCGCCTGATTTACATGAATATGAACCTTAGTTCCACTTGAATTGGATGGTCTTGTGCGATATCCACCAACAACTGCAACTTGGTTGTTACTACCAATCATTCCATTATTATTATATCTAGACTTTGCATTTAATCTAAAACCACCAGCACCTGATGACCAAAAATTAACAACTTGTTGAAGTTGTTTTCCTCTAAATTGACTCATTCTGATTTGATTATTACCCGTAGCGACAGATCCAGTACCACAAATTGAACTAAAAGATAATGCACCGATTGACTGCGGATAATTAGATCCATTTGCCAATGTGCGATAGTCTCCTAATTTAGTTCGAGGATTATCAGTGTAACCAAATTCATTGGCTATCTGACTCATACTTATTGATCCTGATGATGGAAGTGTCATTTTTTTAATTCCTCAATTTCTGATTTAAGTTCTTTAATCGCTTCGATAAGAAGTGGCACAACTTTCTCATACTGAACTGTTAGATATTCATCACTTGCTGGAGCATTTTTCACTGCTTCAGGTAGAACTTCTTGTAAGTCTTGTGCAGATATACCAGCATATCTAGTTTCTGTGTTAAGACCAAGTTCCCCTGCTATCTCATTATGTTTATAAGTAAATCCATTTAAACTTTGAACTTTATCAAGTGCATTTTGAATTGGTTCAATGTCAGTCTTCAATCTAATATCAGAGGTAAATGCTACAACATCATTTACAAATGAACCAGAGTTACCTGAAATAGATCCCGATGTATCCAAGTTACCATTAAGGTCAACATTATCATTTATCTCAACTTCCCCACTTTGAGAATCAAGAATTAACCTACCGCTTAATGTTAAAACAGTATTACCATCAATTTGTACATTATCAATTCGTGCCTCACCATTAATATCAACAATGTCATTCATAATGGTGGTTCCACCCGCAGAGTCAATTGTTAGATTTCCATCTGTCGTTGTAATCGTTCTATCATCAAGTCTTATATGGTCAACATCAAGCACAGTGAATTTAGCACTGGATTGAGCATTTGCACCAATCGCAGTACCATCAATTGCTCCCCCATTTATATCAACATTACCTGAGATTAAAGCATCTAAATGTGCAGTGCCATCAATAAATAAGTCTTGCCACTTATGATTATTTGAACCTAAATCGTGCGTATCATCATCTTTAGGGATTAAAGCACTAACAAATCTACCAGTTGCAGTGATCGTATCAGATGTTGCATTACCAAGATCAGTATTTCCATTAACTGTTAAGTTTCCAGAGACAGTTATATTACTTGGTAGTCCAATTTGAATTTGATTATTAGATACTGTCGTCTCAATTTCATTCACAGTTCCAGCAAAGTTAAGAACGTCAGTTCCAACTGTGACATCATCGTTTGAACCAGAATCTGCACTAATTGTGAGAGTTGTATCAAGAGCATCAAGTTCAGACTTGACTGCTTTTGCTGATACAAGAGTGTCATGATTCGATGATACTGATGATAGGTCTGTATCTACAGAAGTGTAGACCTCCGATTGACCATCAAATCTAAATCCATTCGTTACTAGAGTGTCATCAACATCAACTACACCTGATCCATTTGCTCTAAGTGTAAGATTACCATTTGAGTTTGAACTTGTGATTACATTTCCATCAATATTGACATTATCAATGTCTAGTTGGTTTCCAGTGATATTTGCATTAACAGATAAGTTTGCACTAACTTGAACTGTATTTGTTGCAGAATCAAGAATAAGATCACCACTGTCGGTATCAATTTGATTTGAATTTGTAATTCCTATATCAATATTTCCTACATCAATACCACCATTAAGATTAACCGCACCTGTAAATGTTGATATACCGTTAACAGTAAAGTTAGTTGTGACTCCAAGACTTCCAACTGTAGATACACCAGACACCTTAAACATTTCACCAACGTTTAAGTTCTTCTCGACACCGAGTCCACCTTCAAGAACTAGACATCCTGTGTCTTTTGAAGTCGATTGGATGGTATTAGTAATCTCAAAGGTATTATTGAGTTTCATAATACCATTGACAGTTAAGTCTTCGTTAATCTTGACTAACTTATTAAATGTAACAGGGCCATCAAACTGTGTAAGAATTGTATTTGACTTACCACCCTCAACAACTAATCTTTCTTTGATAATTACTTCATCAAATATAACTGAGAGTCTTGATGGATCTTCACCTGTAACTGTTGAGATAGGAGCATCAAATGTTCTTTCCTGACCAGTTGCAGAACTAACTCTCTTATTACCAATAAAGAAGTCACCTCTGTTATTCATACCAGTATAAACAACAGTACCACATGATCTCTCCTGTGACTGTACTAAAAATTCTTCACGTTCTGATAATGTTCTAACCTGAACCTGTGGTAGTGCTGTTGAATAGTTACCGGGCCCAAATCCAAGATATTCAAATGTATGACCAGACGCACGAATGATAGATGGTCTGCGTAATTCTACTGCTTTTGGTTTAATCTTTCTAACAATATCGCCTGATAAATGATTTTGTTGTGGAGTTCCAAGTGCCGATCTGATAACTTGGATTTGACTTGAACCAGATACTGATGTGCTCTTGACTCTCATTATTTCATCGCCAGCCTGTAGATAAGATCCGATAGGGAATCTTGATCTAATCGCAGCAGAGTCATTATTACCATTGTTTGGTAGTGAAACTGTGATTGTTGTAGAATTAGTTGCGTTTGCACCTAAGAAGAAATAATCTCCATCATAGAAACTTAAACCTCTTGAACCTACATTTTCATTTTCCTTATCTGAAAGTGGTGTTGCTGATGCAACTCCATCTACAAGAATAAATTTAGGTGTACCAAGATCTACTGTTGTTACAGCAGTGAATGATGTGGCAGATACTTTTGTTTTAACAAAGAATGATCCTAAATCTTGATTGTTCGCATCTAGAACTTTAAATTTTTGTCCACTAATTAATCCATGTCCAAGAACTGTGTTAAATGTGGTTGTATCTCCAGAGAATGATTCACTTGATATTTCAGCAGAAGGCCCCACATTTATAGCATACTGATTAATTTGTGGTCTAGGTGATGTTGCAGTCAGTGCAACTGATATTTGTGTGGTAGATGGTATGGTTGCTATACGATATAAACCATCTGCAGCAGTACCAATACCTGTTAGATTGACTACATCACCAATGTTTGTTGATACACCTGACAGTCCATGAACATTTGATATTGATATTTGTGCAGCAGTTGCAGAATTACCACCAATAAATTGTCTATCTATGACAAGATTTCCTGTGGTGTATGCAGATCCACCCTCAGTAATTGTAACAACACCAACCTGTCCACCTGAAATTACAACAGATGCCCTTGCACCTTGCCATGTTGATCCATCAGAATTAAATAATTTAATTCCATGAAATGTTCCATTAGTAAGGTTAGCACCTGAATTAGATATTGAGTTTCTATACTTAACAGCACCAAATCCATGAGGTCGATCAAATGTAATAGTGGCAAGACCTACATTCGTAGAGTCAAAGTGAGTTGTTACTCCTGTGACTCTTCTTCCATAACCAACATCTTTGATAAGTTTATCAGTTGTTTCTCTGGTGATACTCTTTCTCAAATCATCTGTTGCAACATCACCTATCGGTGCTCTCTTTGCGAATGATACAGATGCTGGTGGATTTGAATGATTATTATCACGATCTAATTGTGGATATAAGTCAACAACATTCTGTCCATATTTTAGATCAGTAAACTCTTCGCTTATTGCATTATCAGCATGAAGAACAAATAGATGATAGATACCATCTTGAGTATCCTTAATGTATGGACTAATAGTTTCATTTCTGTAAATGTAGAAATTACTTTTTATATCGTTTCTTTCAAATCTTGGAAGTGTGGTTGTTCTTGATGCATCTGTTGTAACAACATTTGTAAAATTACCAATAGAGTGTACAACTCCGTTGGTATCTTGAGCATTATATGTGAAAGTTTTATCATCTATAATAGATGCAACTATAAATGATCCATTGTAACCTTTATCAAACACACCAGTTGATGTTCCATTTGCATCATCGTCGGTGCAATTTCTTACAAAAATTCTTTCACCAACTTTTAAATCATGAGGTGCAACTGATACCATAGTTACAACATCAGATGACTCTGAACATGTGCTTATAAATCTATGATTTCTCTTATAGTCATAATCATCACCATCAATATTCTGTAAAGTTGGAGATAAATCAGATCTATATCCAGTTGTGCTTGACTCTTGTAATATAAATCCTTCCTCTGGATTCTTTGCATTATCACTTTCTTTCGGTACAACGACCCTTATCTTATAAATTTTCTCATCAAGAGATCTTTCATCAGGAGTTCTTTGTATGAATGATACGGGTGTATTTGCACCTAATCCTGTGGTTCCTTGCGTGTTGATTGTTTGGAATATTTCACTATTACTATTTGTTTTTAAGAACCAATTTGAATTAGTCACATCAAATTGTAGTGGTGATCCTACATCACCAGCAGCCTTATCTGAAACACGACTTTCTATTTTAAGTTTTGTTCCACCATGAACTATAAGTGGTACACCATTATCAGCATTTGTTTTAGATGATGCTAGTTTTATTTGATTACTTGGTGATCCCGCAACTACAATCGCAAAATAAACTGTATTTTCTTCTAAATTCTCTGGTAGATCACCAGAGTCACTAATTATTCTGACCTTTTCACCAGTGGTTAATTTATGTTCACCAATTGTAAACGTATTGCCAGTTGGGCCTGATGTTACTTTGTATAGTTTTACACTCGAATTATTTCCTGTAGATCCTGATCCCACTGCAACATCCATCATACGAATAGTTGCTTCTCGTACACCTGTTCCTACATTTGCGTTTGTAAAATCAACGAATAATCGATCACTTGCAGCAGCACCAACTCGATAACCTTGAATTACTGTTGGTGGAACATTATCTAAAGTATCAAATCCAAAAAGATATAAGTGACTTGTAATTCCAACAGTTTTTGTTTTACCAACATCTATTCTCTGCCAATCTACAGTTGTCTGCGCAGATGTAATTTCTTTTGGTGTGATGATTTGAGTGATAAATGCTGCATCATCTTTTGCAAATGCCTCTTTCTTGAATCCATCACATGCAATCGCAAATTGACCAAAGTTTGAGTTAGAGTTTGTGATAGAAGCGTCAGCACCAGTTTCTGCTGTAAAGTGTTTATTAAATCCAATCGCGAACACAGACACAATCTGCATGATCGCGTCATTAGATAGTTTAATATGAAATGTCTCTGATCCTTTTCGATAAACTGCATCAGAATCTAAGTGAAATACCTTAGTTGGGTCTTGAGATGAAGATAAAGTTGCTAACTCACTACCTGTTGATGGTGTTGGTGGTAAATTAATTCCTTTATATGTTCTTGATACTTGATCATATTTTTTAAAACAACGATCATCTTTTTGAAGTGAAATCGCAGTAAACTGAGCAACAACCATTGATTTGAACCCAGTTGCTTTATCACCATCAGCATGCATACCGTTCATTCCATACACGGAACGAAGAGATATATTGAAGATATAAGGTGATGCACCTGAAACAGTATCAGTTTCAATTGTTATTGTACCAGCAGATGTGCTTGGTGATGCTGCTAAGTCATCAGGTACAAATGGTAACAAATATGTAAATGTACGTAATCCTGTTACATTTTGAACTTTTGTTGATAAATTATATCTTAAATCATCTACACCTCTTATTTTAATTGGTGTACCTGTTGTCAAGGTATGATCTGCAGCAGTTGTGACAGTAATTATAGATGTAGGGGTTATTCCGTCACCAGATTTTATTGATGCGATATTGATTGGGTCAGATCCAAATGCACCAACAATTTCAAATTCAGGTCTTTGTGGTGAAAAACCTGTTGTGCTTGTGGGAAATCTATCTTGAGTATCAATAAATCTCGCAGTTTTGTTAAATGCGTTTGATAGTTTACTATAATATATGCCTAAATCGGTTAAATTAAATCGATCATCCGTGTTTACACCATCAGCGTACTCAAAACATGTGAGTTTATGATGAGAAAATGTTGGTTTAGAACGATTTGTTACACTAAAATCTGAACTATCTGTAAATACTACACCTGACTCGTCTCCATCAAATATAGAGAACTGCCAAAAGTAACATGTACCAGTAATTCTAAAGATAGCAGATCTATCAACAGAATCATCAAATGGATTTGGAACATATTTTGGTTTTACTTTTGTTTTTCTAAGGTCAAGTCCAACTATAGATGTACCACGAGGTACAATAACACCACCATTAATACTGTTAAATTTGTAAAGTATATTATCTTCTTGTGTTAAATCAAAGTTAGAGGTTAAGTTTAATGATAAAGTTTCGATTGCATCTGTCTCTGCACCATTAGATCCTGATCCGTCAGGGGCAACTGCTTTTGCGACACTACCTACCTTTTTTATACCAAATCCGGGTCTGTTATCAATAACGTGATCTCCGGGAAATAGTAATATAGTTGTCTTCTCAATTAAATCGTTATTATTTCCTTCTACATATGAAAATCTAGCAGACTCAAGCAGAGCCCTTTGAATCGTCTTGAAAGGTTGTGCTAAAGAGTTTCCCTGATTTGATATACTATCTGTTGCATCCAAGTCATTTGGATTTACATAGAGAATCCTACCCTCAGTGTTCTTTATAAAATTCTCTAACTTATTAAGTGGCATCGCTTATTCAAAATATGTCTATGATCTATTTATCCTGTTTCTCTCTCTGGATTTCAGCACGGATTTCTGCTTTTCTTGCCATTGCTTTTGCTTTTGCTTGCTTTTTGGCAATCAAATTTTCAGTTTCAATATTTCCCTGATGTTTTTTTCTTTCGGGTGTTGGTTTAGGTGTGGGTTGATTACCAGATTTAAATTTATCGACAGCAGCCCTTTGCTTTGCTTTTAACGCAGCAACTTTATCGACATTTTCAGTAAACTCTTGAAATTTTTTCATGTCTTTTTGACTATTTATTCTGTTTCTTTCTCTTTTTTTCTTTTTCTAGTCTTTCTAACCCTTTTTGGTTTTGTTATGATCTCTGAATAGACAAGAGAACTATCATCACAAAATTCATGACAAACCTCTAGAACATCCATAAATTCTTGAGTGGTTTCACACTGAACTAATTGTATGTGACCCTGATCACTTACAATTTTGAAAGACCTTGAACAAATATCGATTATCGTCTTTACCACTGATGCATCGTTCATTGAAAGACTCCGATTTTTTAATATCCTAGCATATATAGGTATTTTTGTCAACCTATGAACATTTTAGAGTTTCATTATAAACATAAGAGCATAGTAAGGTGGTCGGTTTTCGTGTGACTGTCCACCACCCTCATTACTCATGGTAAATGTGTCAGCAGGGTATCCACCAGCACCACCAAAATTAATAGAGGTAGAACCACCACCCGGAAAATATTTCTTATTGTCAAAAGTAGTATTGTGTTTGTGGGATGGCATCTGTGACGTTGTTAGAGTTACAGAGTTAGCACCACCAGTATTACCAAGACTGTATGAAGAACCAGTACCAACAATAAATCTGTCTCTGAGATCGGGTGTTCCATTTTGTCCATTACATATCGCCCAACCGGAAGGTGCAGATGATCCATTATACATCATAATCATACCTTGAACAAAAAGACTTGAATCAGTTAATCTCGCATTAGCGACCGTACCAGAATTTAAATTGTTGGCATTTAAACTTGTAAGACTTGCACCCGAACCACTAAATGTACCAGCAGTTACAACGTTTGAGGATGCATTATAAGTAAACTGGTTGTCGGAAAGTAAAGTATTTCCACCAGATTGACCCGGAGCTGCAGAAAACGTAATTGGAAAATCAGAATTTGTGTCACTCTCAGCAATAGTGATTTTTTGTGAATTACTTGCAGTCAATGATGTTGTGTCTTTCCAATCGACTTGTGTTCCTGTAGACACTAGAACTTGATCGGCACTTCCAGATTGTCCGTCCTTATCATAAAGTGCACCCTTAATATGAATATAGTTACTTGTGCTATCTAAGATAAGATTACCATCGACTGTTAGTCCAGTTAGTGTGCCAACTGATGTGATATTTGTTTGTGATGCTGTTTGAATTGCACCTGTCAATTGTCCATTAATATTTCCAGTCACATTTCCTGTAACTGCACCTGTGTGAGTTCCGTTAGTATTTCCGGTCACATCTCCAGTAAGATCACCATCAAATGTCGTAGCAGTTATTATACCAGATACAGTAAAACCTGATGCAATGGCAGATATTACTCTCGCATTCGTGTAATATAAATTTGATCCTTCAGATAGGGCACCAGTATTATGATTATCAATTGATGAAATTCTACCAGTTATCACCTGTGTGGCAGTATTATAAGTAAGACTACTATTTGCTCTTACATCCTCATTTCCAGTAACAGAATCAACAAAAGATAAGAAGTGTGATCCTGTGTTTGTGCTTGTCACTGCAACTTTTGCTGCTGCACCAGCAGATAAAGATCCGGCATTTACCCATTCTATATCAGTTCCATCTGATGATAAAACTTGTCCGCTTGTACCAAAATCCCCATCACTATCATATACTTTACCTTGTAGTTCTACCTCATTAAATACCGCACGACCTGAATGAGTTGCACCCGTTGTTGTTGCCTGTATTTGAACGGTGCCTGTGCCATCCTTCAATGAAGTTGCATCAACACCAGAAAACGTAGTCGCAGTGATGATTCCTAAAACATTAATGTTTTGTACCTCAAGATCTCCGAACACAAAAATATCATCGAATAAAGAATTACCCTCTTGATATAAACCTTGTTCTTTGTAATCTGCCATTAACCTGAAGGGAGACTGTTATACCACTTGTTAACTGAAACAAATGCTCTTGCAAAAGCAGCAAAAACATTACTATACAATATTTTGTTATTTAACTTACATGATGATCCTGCTTTAAGTAAAATTTTACTTCCAACTAAATTAATATCTGTGGTTTCCCCACCAACAAATCCTATTCTTACCTTTGGTGCTTGTAACACCAACTCATCATGAGCACCAATCGTAATTTTTTTACCTTGAATTGAGATATCACCATTCATATTAGTAATTAATGTATTACCATTATGAACTGTCATATTAAAACCTGCTTCATTATTATCACATCTTGCACCAGACTCTATTTGCAAGGTTTTATCTGCACTAACTCTTGCAAGTCCACTACCTTCATGAAAACTTTGACTATATTTTAATTTATCTTCGGTTTGTGATTCCATTATGTAGGCAGCAGGGCCAGCATTTGATTGCTCCTCTGCTCCTGTTTCAAAGAGGAGTTTTCCTCCAAAAATTTCTAATTGTCTACTTTCTTTTTGACTCATAATTAGTATCCGTATCCCCCACCTGATCCCTCAGACCCGCCACCACTAGGAGGACTACTAGGAGGAGGAGTGTTACTCTGTCCAGTCGTTTGTTGACTTGGTGCAGAAACTGTTGAAGTCGTAGTATCACTAATTGTGACAGTTTGAACAGGGGTGGTGGTGGTGTCGGGAACATTTATCTCTGGGGTAGGTGGTTCTGGAGTTTCCTCTACATCTTGAATAATTGATTTTTTAGGAGTAAGTGGAACGATGGTAGTCGCTGGATAAGTCCCTACACATTGTATGACCTTGAATACTTGACTTACTTTTCTACCTTGTATATCTCTTAGTGCAGTATCTGTTCTTATAGCACTATTTTCCACAACTTCATCAGATGTTACCTGAGTCTTAATAGTGGACATTATTGGTCGTATGACTGCACCAAATCCTGTTTCGGATTTAACTCTCATTTTTGGAAATCTATTATATGGTATTTGATTGACGATCTCAATCGCAACAATTCTACCAAAATTTCGTGATTCGGGATTTGTTTCAATAACTGGTCTAACATCATCACTAATACTATCCCCTTCTTGGTAGTTTGATCCGGGATCTTCTATTATTATATCATCAATAAAGACTTCTGGGAACTGTCCGTTTACAGTAGTTTTTGATGCATCTACCGGATAATTTTCTCCAATACTCGTCATGGTAACTGATGTTACTTGTCCATAAGTAGGTGAGTTTGGATTCTTGTCAATATTTGCTCTTCCATATGCTCCGTAACCTTGATCACACTTATCACCGAATGAAATAAGTGGTGGTGAAGTATATCCTGAGCCCGGATCAGTAATCTCTACTCCAATTATACTTGCTGTCTTCCTTAAACTACCATATATGTCGTCTTTATCAAATTTTGTCAGAAAATTACCTAAAATTACATTACCCTTTGCACCACTACCACCATTTCCACCGAAAAAGTCTACATCTGCTGGGCCACATGCAAATTGATTACCCGTATAACAATTTCCTCCAGTAAAGGCACTTTCATGAGCACCACCACTGTCAACAGGAGATCCAAATATTGACCACTTTCCATATGCTTGCTCAAATTTTGATAAACCTGATTCTGCTTTTTGTAAGAAAGAGTTTGTTGTAGCAGCAGCGTTCATTGCTCCATTAATTAAAGACTTATGCTCACCACCACCAAGATCTTTTTTAAGTAATCCATCAATAGTATACTTAAATGATGATGTTTGTTTCTCTGGTAACTCACACTTAAACAAACCACCAACTTTGCTCATAAAATCAATTCCTCCCATAATCTTATCTTTAATTGGAAACTTTGCACCAATTGGACTAAGTATATTTTGTATTGGAGAGAGAAGAGGTGCTACTTTGTTATCAATTGAATCAGCGATTTTGTTTGTTAGTGCACCAACAAATTGTTGAGTTGCACAAGTTGGAGCGTTCAACATATTTTTTGTCATGGATGTTAACATATCGCTAATAACACCAGACATCGCACTTACAACTTTCGATGTCAAACACCCAAGTCCATCAAAAAGTTTTGTAACTGGGCCAATTAATGAGGATTGAAACGCTTTAACTGCTTTAAGTGCTATTGGTCTAGGAATTTGAGCAGCTGCAAATGTGGTGAAAATCAAATTCGCTTGAGTCATCATGCTGTTATCAATGAAACTCACTAAACCATTTTGCAATGAGTCAGATATTTTTCCAATGAATGTTTTTGAAAAATTGCTCACCATCTTTGTCAATTTTGACAACTCACCAGATAAATCTAAATTAAAATTGTCAACTTCTGACGCAATTTTAAAGAAATTTTTCATCGCTGTGTCAGTTCTTTCAAAAAACCGAGCACTATTAGGATCAGCAGCAATCACAGTAAATCCTGTGGTCGAGGATATTGATGTGACATCAGGGAGTGCTATTTTTTCGTATAATGATAATTTTTCTTGTAATTCATCGGTCGCCAAACTTGTAAAATCATTTATCTGATCCTCAGTCAAAGCTTCTATGTCACCAAACTCCGTAGGGAAACTTGTTTTTAATTCTTTTATTTGATCCTGAAGAAAAGGTGAATTAGTTTTTATAACGTCAGAAAAAACATCAATTTGATCTGCCGACAAGAAAGGAGGTCTTGCAGTCGTGAAGACCTCTTTCTGAATTTTCTCATTTAATTTAACGTTTAATTCTGCCATAATACTACATCTCCACCATTATTTATTAGAAGATCTCAAGTGCATTTTCATCATTGTTCTCTGTCTCATTAATTACATTACTGTCAGAGTAATCACCACCTTGTGCTGATATAAAATCTTTCTCCTCTGCAACTGCCTGATTGATTTCATTTTGATCTAGACCCTCTGTGTCAAACTGGGTAGATCCCTCTGGTTCCCTCCTTGTATTTACATTTGACTCTGTGGTAGATTCTCCCATTTGTTCTAATTGACCTTGATTAACTTCTCTACCTACTCCGTCACCCTTCTTACTATTTTGCGTAACTTTTGGTATATTTACTGAGTCACATTCATTTGATTCTTGATTTTCAGTTAAACCACGAATTAAATTTTTTGTAAATCCAGTCAGCACACCAAACTTACCACCAAAATTTCTTGTCTTTTTTGTTCTGCCTAGAACACCCATAATCACAGGGAAGTTCTGATCAGGTGCCATAAAAAGACCAAATACTATATCATGTTGTGTAATACGAACTGCCCTTGTTCTTCCTGCTCCTCCACTACCATCAGTAACACCAAGCATGACCATCGCTGTATGACAGTCTTTATCTTCAATGTTATCACTATTCGAGTATGTTCCGAAGATACGTACTTTATATCTCCATCCCCAACTAAATCCCTGTGCAGTTGACCTTTGAGATTCAATGTCTACTACTTTACCGATCCAAAACTCAACACCACCAGAGAAAAAACCTTCAAACAATTCTTCTTTCATTAGTCTTTACTCCTCCTTATACCATAAGAATCACGCACAAGAGTAAGTGATGTATAAGATCTTAACGTGTCAAAGTGATGACACAAATGTAAAATCAAATATTTACCACCTTGTTGTTCATCAGATGGTGAATCAACTTTATCCTCTTGCTGAGATTCAATATCTATCTCAATAATATCACCCGCCCTTAACTCCGTATTACAGGGTATCTGAATATTCATGACAATAGAGTGAAGTAAATTATACCTCATTTGAGACGTAGCCTGCCACTCTCTTGGATCATTATTTGGATTTTGATTTTGTGTTTCAAACGAACCAATATCTAGTATATGATGATTTGTTTTTGTAAAACCCTTTACATCCTTTGGTTTAACAGGTAAATCACCTCCTAAAGTTTTTTTGACACCATCTTTACCAACACTAAAAACAATTTCACTATGCTCAAATGTTTGTGGATTAAAAAATACATTACGATTTACATAAGTACCATTTTTTAATGCTTTTGTTATATCTTGATCCTTTTTAATTCTAGGTGCAGATAATATTTTAAAATCGTTATCACTATTTTCTAGGTTCTCTTTTAATGCACCAGAGTAGACATATTTTTGTTTTGAGTCCTGTGATAATAAAGAATCAATCGATTTGAAATTAAAACCATCCTGTGTTTGATAGAAGAAATATCCTGCATCACCTTTTACAGGGACTGACCTTCGGCATAAATCTAAAATTATATTTAAAGCACCCCTACCCTTACCTGTAATACCATACGAATTTTTAGTTGATTCGACATCTATCTTATCTTTACTTACCTGCAATTTTTGTTGAAGTATTTTTATAACTGTGTCACTTATCTTACCTACAAATCGATCAAAAATTGGTAACTCTGAATTTTTAATTTCTTTATCATTTATCAAATTTAATAATACAGTCATTCTATTTGATTCTTGATCCATAATTGGTGAACTTGTCACTTTAAAAGCGTCTTTTGTAAAATCAAGGGTGCCAAATTTTGTTTGTATTTTTACTTGCACATCTTCAAGTGCTCTAATAGGAAGACCTTCTTTAATGCTAGTTACATTATCTTTATCATCCTTG
>Ga0209433_10000270_pt1 | contig 16202 bp, 15 predicted proteins | sample METZYME_5_50m_FD_187552 | JGI IMG/M metagenome (GOLD analysis project Ga0209433, IMG submission 187552) | Marine microbial communities from oxygen minimum zone in mesopelagic equatorial Pacific - METZYME_5_50m (SPAdes) (version 2) | ecosystem: Environmental > Aquatic > Marine > Oceanic | place...
CTGTTGCTGAAGAATTCGGAGTTCCTGTTTTACAAGATGATGTTGAAGAAGCCGCAACAAAAATAGTAGATATGATTGAAAAAACTGATAAAGATAGCTTAATAACAAGGCCACCTGTTGTGACAGTTATGGGTCATGTAGATCATGGCAAAACAAGTCTTCTTGATTCAATTAGGAAGTCAAGAGTAGCCTCCGGAGAAGCAGGAGGAATTACACAACATATTGGTGCATATCAAGTCGAAGTTAAACATGAGTCTAAGACTCAAAAACTTACTTTCTTAGATACACCTGGGCATGCTGCATTTACTGCTATGCGCGCAAGAGGAACAAAAGTAACTGACATTGCAGTCTTGGTCGTCGCAGCTGATGATGGAGTAAGACCTCAAACTCTTGAAGCAATAAGTCATGCAAGAGCTGCCAAAGTTCCAATAGTAGTTGCTATTAACAAAATTGATAAAGAGGGGTCATCACCAGATAGGGTAAAGCAAGAGTTATCTGAGAATGATTTAATAGCTGAAGATTGGGGAGGAGATACTGTAATGGTTCCAGTCAGTGCAATTAAAGGGCAGAATATTGATAAACTTCTAGAAATGATTTTACTAGTATCTGAGGTTGAGGATCTTCAAGCAAATCCTCAAAGATTAGCCAAAGGCACTGTTATAGAAGCACATCTAGATAAAGCGAAAGGTCCTGTAGCAACTTTATTAATACAAAATGGGACTTTAAGATCAGGTGATGTTCTTGCGGCAGGCTCTGTGCTTGGAAGAATTAGAGCTATGGTTGATGAACATGGTAATAGAATTAAAGAGGCAGCTCCATCATTTCCTGTAGAGGCTTTAGGTTTCAGTGAAGTGCCTACTGCTGGAGATGAATTTGAAGTATATACAGATGAGAAATCAGCAAGATTGGTTGTAGGAGAGAGAGCAACAGATGCAAGAGCGACAAAACTGGCACAACAAATGGCTTCTAGAAGAGTAAGTTTATCTTCACTATCTAACAAAGCAAATGAAGGAGAACTTAAAGAACTTAACCTAATTTTAAAAGCAGATGTTCAAGGAAGTGTCGAAGCTATTCTAGGTTCATTAGAACAATTACCTAAAAATGAGGTTCAGGTAAGAGTACTCTTTTCTGCTCCTGGAGAAATTACAGAAACAGATATAGACTTAGCTGCTGCCTCAGGGTCAGTAATTATTGGTTTTAATACCTCTCTTGCTTCAGGTGCTAAAAGAGCTGCTGATGCAAATGATGTTGATATTAGGGAGTATGAAGTAATTTATAAATTATTAGAAGATATTCAGTCTGCTATGGAGGGGCTATTAGAGCCTGATTTAGTTGAGGAGGCACTAGGAGAAGCTCAAGTTAGAGCTACTTTTGCTGTTGGCAAGGGATCTATCGCAGGATGTTATGTAAATACTGGAAAATTACAAAGGAATTGCTCATTGCGTGTCCGCAGAGCTGGTCAAATTATTTACGAAGGCAATTTAGATTCTTTAAAAAGGTCTAAAGATGATGTAAAAGATGTAAATACTGGTTTTGAATGTGGTATTGGTTGTGATAAGTTTTCAAATTGGAATGAAGGAGATATTATCGAGGCTTATAAACTAGTGACTAAAAAACGAACTTTGAGTAAAAACTAGTTTTTATCCCTCTCGAAATAAAATAATGTTGGGAATAAAATTGATGCCCCTATTTGGATTAATAAATTATTTTGTTGTATTTCATTTCCACCAATCATTTGGGTAAACATTATAAACAAACCTAAAAAAGCAGAACCAGCACAAGCCGCCCATATCAATCTTCTTAAACCTTTAAATGGAGCTTTTGTTTCTCTAAGTAATTTCTTCTTCAATTCAGGATCAATTTTTGACATCAATGATTTAAAACATAAACTTTAGTTTATATTAAAAAAAACATTTGAACATTGTCGATATAGCTCAGTGGTAGAGCAACTGTCTCGTAAACAGTAGGTCATTGGTTCGAATCCGATTATCGGCATTTATTATTTAAACATATATTTATGAATGCAAAAATTATAAGCTCAATTTACAAAACAATAATATTTTTCCCTTTATTATTGTATTTTGGCAAAAGAAGTTACATCGCTTATGACGAAGGTTTTTATGCTCTTCAGGCTAAATGGATGCTACAAAATAATAATTGGGTTGTCCCAGTTTGGTGGGATCAATTTGTATTAGATAGAACGGTAGGAATTCAATTTCTAATTGCGAAATGTCAACAAATATTTGGAGAAACTTCTTTTGTCGCACATTTGCCCTCTACCATCGCTTCATTTTTGATGCTATTTCTTACTTATAAATTGCATCAAGAATTAATTGGCAAAAAAGATGCACTATTTTCTGCCTTAATTCTTGCAACTACTTATATCTGGCTAGATTTCGCTCACTTAGCTACACAAGATATGATTTTTGCTTGTCTTGTTACTTCAGGTATTTATGCCTTAGTGAAATTAAGAGAAGAACAAGAATCCGTGTACTTATTAATATTTGGTGGCTGGATAGGTTTAGCTTTTTTCATGAAAACATTTCTTATCGCAATCCCTTTAATAACACTTTTCCCTTATTTGATTTATAAAAGACAAATAATAAATACAAAATTCTTTTGGTTGGGTATATTTATTGGCTTCTTACCCTTTTTAATATGGTCATATCAGATCAATCCATATTTAGATAAGAACATTATTTTCTTTTTAATTGATAAAGTGAATACCCTTTCTGTTAATAATACTTTCACGAATCCCTTCTACTATTATATTTGGAATATTCCAGTTAATTTCTTGCCTTGGAGTATTTTCTCCTTTATTGGACTGATATATCAATACAAAAATACTAAACAAATAAATTATTTATTAAAGTATTTTCCCATTTTATATATATTTGTTTTAAGTATATTCTCAACAAAAACACCTTATTATTCTTTACCAATTGCTTCAATACTTTCAATAAATGCATATATAGGATTAAAAGAAACTTTAAAAATATATCATTTAAGACTTTTATTTTTTAAATTAACATCAAAAATTATTCCGTTTTTTATTTTTTCTACGATAACTATTTACTTCTTAATACTGAAAAAATCGACTAATTTAAATTTTAAAGAAGAAGTATTACTTATTATAGGATTTTTCATTTCTGCGTTAGTATTAATCTTTATCAAAAATAAAAAAGAATTTAGATCTATTTTTTTAACATTCCTGGTATGTCCTTATTTAATTGGATCATGCATGGTGCAATCAGGATTATTAACAGATAGATCAAGAGAACTGCGCGAAACAATAGAAAATATTTCGGCCAAAGAAGAACTGCATAATCACTCAATAAATGTTATTAGCGATAATATAAACTCCGCTAATTCTAATTCAAAGTTAATAAAAATTTTACTAATGACTCCAAACTTAGGTAGAGATTTAAAGACCCTAAATGAACTCAAACTGAATGAATATGCTTGGATGATAGAATCAAATATTACAAATAATAAAAATGATAATTACCAAATTATTGCTAGAGCTAAAAACCTTAATCCATGGATTCTTATAAAGAAAAAGATATGAGATGTTATTCTTTTGTATAAAAAAATGAAAGCAATAGAGACCTGGAACCTTTCTCATAATGAACTACATGAAAGTTTTCAAAAAAACTGCGAATTTCTAAAATTTAGGGTGAGAGGCAATACATGGGAACCCATTACAAGATGGCTAAAATTAGATTCTAGAATCTTTAGAGATACGACAAATAAAGCAAGAATTACCTTGTGTGATATTGAGTCTCTTGGTGAAATTTATAACTACAGGTCTATTCGCTGGAGAGCAAAAAAAATTACTCCTATCACTGTAAATTTCGTCAATAAGTCAATCAAAAATATCCTACGAAAATTACCGATATTAAAAGATCTAGCTTTTGAATTAGAAATAACTTTATATAAAGATACTTCTAATCATGATGAAAAGTTTATATCCATAGTTATACCAGCAAGGAATGAAGAGGGTAATAGAGAACTTATAATTTATGCCTTAAATAAATTAAAAAAAATTACACAAAAAAAGGAAATAATTTTTGTTGAAGGTAATAGTCAAGATAATACTTACACGATGCTTAAAAATTTAAAGAGAGACTTTTCTAATGATTTTAAAATTATGCTTCTAAAGCAGACTTCTAAAGGTAAGAAAAATGCTGTAGTTGAGGGATTTAATATGTCTTCAGGAGATACCTTAGCTATTATAGATAGTGATTTAACAGTTGATATTGATGATAGTATCAATGCTATTATTCAAGCCTCAAGGAATGAAAATATCCTAATTAATTGCTCAAGAACTATATTTCCTATGGAAAAAGATGCTATGAGGTGGGCAAATTATATAGGTAATAGATGTTTTGCCATTTTATTATCAATTATTATAAATAATCCTGTTTCAGATTCTCTCTGTGGAACAAAAGTTTTTTCAAGAAAGTTCTTTAATTTCATGAAAGATAATGGGAGCTGGGAATCGAGAATTGATCCTTTTGGTGATTTCACAATAATCTTCGAAGCAGCCAAAAATGACATTAGAATATTAAATTATCCAGTAAGGTATTATGCCCGGAAATCAGGGTCACCAAATATATCAAGATGGATAGATGGTTTAAAATTGCTGAAAGTATGTTGGTTTTATTTGATCTCAGATATTTAATAATTAATCTTTGAATTAATTAATTAAATAATTCTATAAATTTTTCTTTAATTAATACAAACAAAGTAATAAAATACTTAATGATCTTAATTAATCTGTTATGTCCACTAAATTATTTATGCAAATTAAATAATTTCAAATTAGAAAAAAGTTTAGTAAAGTCTTAGTAATAATAGATTTTCTCTAGCTTCAGTAATAGATGAGAAAGAAATTCTAAAATCTAAATCAACTTTAAATGTTTTTTAGAGCAGTAACTTCAAAAATGAATCAAAGATACTGCATATTCAACTAACAGAAAAATTTCAGCAGACAACCAACACATTATGAATCAAAACTACATTATTTTAATTATTTTAATTATTAGCTTCTTTATCATTTTATGGATTGCTAAGAATAGAAAATTTGAAACTACTGACTCAGTTTCTGATGCTTATGATACATGGACAAATGACAGAATCTTAGAAAAATTATGGGGTGAACATATTCACTTAGGTTACTATCACAATCAAAAAAAATTAGGAGACTTTAGAGAAGCCAAAGCTACATTTGTTCATGAATTAGTTAAATGGAGTGGTTTAGATAAATTGCCAAAAGGTTCAAGAGTATTAGACGTTGGATGTGGCATTGGTGGTAGTTCAAGGATTCTTGCGGAACATTATGGTTTTAATGTCATTGGAATAACAATAAGTGCCGAACAAGTGAAGAGAGCAAGAGAACTTACAAAATCAAGTTTGAATTGTAATTTTCAGCAAATGGATGCTATGGATTTGAAATTTGAAGATGGAGAATTTGATGGTATTTGGAGTGTTGAGGCAGGCCCTCATATGCCCGACAAACAAAAATATGCTGATGAAATGTTACGAGTTCTAAGACCAGGTGGCTATTTGGCGGTAGCAGATTGGAACTCGAGAGACTTAACCCTTAAAGCTCCGAATATTATTGAGAAAATGGTTTTAAAGCAATTACTCGAACAATGGGCTCATCCAAGTTTTAGTAGTATCAATAGCTTTAAAAGAAATCTTTCAAATAGTTCTTTTGTAGGCAGTCAAGTTGAAACAGATGATTGGACCAAAGAAACATTACCATCTTGGTGGGAATCTATTTTTGAAGGTGCTAGAAGACCAAAAATATTTTTATCACTAGGATTATCTTCATTATTTAAATCTTTTAGAGAAATACCAACTATTCTTCTAATGAATTGGGCTTTTGGTAATGGTCTGATGCAATTTGGTGTATTTAGATGCAGAGGATAAATTTAAAAAATAATTTCATAAAATTATCTTTTGCTTTAATATCTTAAACTCAAATTGTCAATTTAGATCATTATTATTCTGCTAATCTTTAATCTTTAAAAATCATTTTCAACAAAGGTCTATACTCTTGATTAAAAAAAATATTAAAGTTATAGGATCAGGTCCAACTGGATCACTATTAGCCCTATCTTTAGCATTGAACAAATGCAATGTAACTCTAGTTGAACCACTATCAGATTCAGAATTATTAGAGAAAGATAAGGGTTATGCTGTCACACAATGTACAAGAAAAATATTTGAAGAATTAGGTTTATGGAATAATATCCAAAAGTCTTGTTTTGGATTTACTTCTTTATCAATTGTCGATGATGTCTTATCACAATCGGTATTAGTTAGGAATAAAGACTTAAAGAGACTTAATAATGACCAAAAGGATATTGGATGGGTTGTAGAGCATAAACTTCTTATGAAATTATTGCTTAATAAAATCAATAATAATGAATTCATTAAGAAATTAAATTATGACTCGACTAATGATGCAGATTTTGATTTTATTTTAGCCTCTGATGGAAGAGAATCTTCCACTAGAAAAAAATGGCAAATTAAATACTTTAAAAGTTTGTATAAACAAAAATGTATTTCTTTTAAAGCTCTTTTAAATGGTTCACCGCCTAAAAGAGCTTATGAAATCTTTAAGAGTCAAGGTCCTCTGGCACTATTACCTCTCTCTAATAATATTTATCAAATTATTTGGTTTTCATCAGAATCAGATACAAAATCAAAACTTGAAATAACGCACACGAAATTATTAGAGAAATTAAGAGATGAATTACCTGATAATATAATTCCTGAAAAATTAATAGGTAATATTTCTACTTTTTCCTTAGCCAAGGCATTTGCTTTACCAAACTTAAAAAACTTTAAAAATATTTTGGTTGGTGACTCAGCACATTCATTTCATCCGGTTGGAGGGCAAGGACTAAATTCTTGTATTAGAGATGTTTATGAACTAAGCCTAATGATCAATAATTACGAGAATTTATCAAACATAAATCGTAATTTTTTCTCATTAAAATATTTTCTCAATCGCTTTGTGGATATTATTTCCTTAATTCTTTTCACAGACTTTTTGGTCACTTTTTTTTCAAATAAAATCATTATTCTATATCCGTTCAGATATATAATCTTTTTTATTATGAGAAAAATTCCATTTATAAGAATTCATGTTTTTTCAGTAATGACAGATTCTATTAAAAGATATAATTTTAAAAATAATCTTGGTTAATATTAACCCAATTTAGAAGAATTTTTTATAGTTTTAATTTGATAAATATTTAATATCAATAAAGTAAATATACCAATTAATCCGCTAACTGGATTAATAAAGTTATCATATTGATTACCATAAATTAAAACAGGATAATTTCTTTGGATGTGAAAAATAGATTTCGCTAAAAAAATATAACCAACAATACCCCCATGAAAGGCGATAGAAGGAAATATATTCGGATAGTTGTTAATTCTTAAAAGATTTAAATAAATACCTAACAAAAACAAACCAATTTTGATCAAAATATTTATCGTATAACTTTCATCAAAATTATAAGGATGCAACATTGAAAATAAAATAGATTGAAGAAGAATAGCTTTATTTATACCTAAAAATAGCTTTAATTCTTCAAAAAGCCACACTCTAAAAAGTAATTCTTCTGCCACACCTACAAAAATTGAAGTAAATAAAATATCAAGTAAAAGGGTATAGTCAATACCACTTTTATATCTTATAAATTTTCCAAATATCAATAATAAACTCCATAATAAAATTATCAAAAAAGACTTACATAATTCTTTTTTAAAACTGTGATTCAATAGACTGTCTGCAAATTGAGTAAATCCTAAACTCTTCCATATATTTTTTTGATTCCATCTTTTAATCGCCCATATTTTTAAGAAAAAAACAAATAAAATAAATATGAAAATATATTCTTTACCAATTAAGAATGGGAATAAAGATGAAAAAAATAAAACAGGCAAAACTCCTAAAGAATAAATTATTCCAGCGAATAAAATAGGTGTAATTAAATATCTAAATAATAGATTTAATTGAAAATTTATCTTTTTAATATTAATCCTCTTTTTCTATTGAACTAGTTAAACCCTTAGATTTTAATGATTCTGAATAAAATTCAGCAGGTTCTAAATCACAAACTATTACTAATCCAACCCCCGAATTATGAGCTTCTAACATAATTGCAATTGCATCTTGTTCACTTAATTGGGGAACAACTTCTCTAAGAGTCGTTGTAACATATTCCATGGAATTTACTGGATCATTATGAAGAAGAACTTTATATTTTGGTGACTTAATTTTTAATTCTGATGGTTTTTGATCAAGAAGAGTCGCCCCACTATTTCCACCGCTTTCTGAATTGTTAAACTTCATCTAAATTAAAATCTGATTCAATATTTAAATATTATATATTAATGATTCTCTCCATAGCAGTATTAACATTAGTTAGGGTATTAAATGCTGATAATCTAAAATAACCTTCTCCAGCTAACCCAAATCCACTACCAGGAGTGCCAACAACATTAGCTTTATTGAGAAGATAATCGAAAAAATCCCAAGAAGTCATTTTATCTGGTACTCTGATCCAAATATACGGAGCATTTAAACCACCAAAAACTTTAAAACCAGCCTGTATTAATTTATTTCTCATAATTGAGGCATTATTCATATAAAAATCAATCAATTTTGAAACTTCTATTTTCCCCTGATCAGAGTAAACTGCTTCTGCTCCTCTTTGAACAATATAGCTTACTCCATTGAATTTGGTACTTTGCCTTCTATTCCACAAAGACCATAAATTTATTTCTTCTCCTTTGGAATTTCTACCTGACAGATTCTTTGGTATTACTGTATAGGCGCATCTTACCCCTGTAAAACCAGCATTCTTGGAAAATGATCTAAATTCTATAGAGCAATTTTTTGCTCCTTCTATTTCATAAATTGAATGAGGAAGATTTGAATCCTGAATAAAAGCTTCATAAGCTGCATCAAAAAAAATTAATGAATTATTTCTATTTGCATAATCAACCCAATCTTTTAACTCTTGTTTTGAAATAGTTGCACCTGTTGGATTATTAGGGAAACATAAATAAATAATATCAACTTTTTCTTTTGGAATTTCTGGCTTGAAATTATTATCTTCATTAATAGCTATATATTTTAAACCTTCATAACTTCCATCATCACAAGCGGAACCTGTTCTACCTGTCATAACATTACTATCAACATATACTGGATAAACTGGATCAGTCACCGCAATTAAATTATCATTTCCAAGAATATCTAAAATATTACTGCTATCACATTTAGATCCATCTGAGACAAAGATCTCATCAGGAGCTATGTCACATCCTCTAGAAATAAATTCATTTTCAGAAATTTTTTCTCTCAACCACAAATAGCCCTGTTCAGGGCCATACCCCTTAAACCCTGTAATTGTACTCATTTCTAATAACGCCTTTTGCATCGCATCTACACAGGCTCCTGGCAAAGGTTCTGTAACATCACCAATACCTAGTTTAATAAGAGTCGATGAAATATTTTTTTGTGAATGTAAATTAACTCTTTTTGATATCTCAGGAAATAAATAACCTGCTTTAAGCTTTAAATAATTTTCGTTGACTTGAACCACTTTTAGAAACATTAATACAATTAATAGAATAAATGATTAATGTGACTTCAGGGGGAAATAATGTTAATATTAATTTGATTATGATTTACTTTGAAAATTATCATAATCAATGTAAATTAATTTAATTTTTCTAAAAGTAGTTTAAAACTTTACTTAAAAAATTAGAAGTTAATACTAATTATTTTAATTATGGTCAACTTGTACCTTTAAATTCTTGCAAATAATTAGAACTTAATTTCTAAAATTTTTTTAATTTCAAATAAAACCATACTAAAAATTTTATATGTCTCAGCAAATTATCATAGCTGAGCAAGCACGTATTGCAGCTCTAATTAAAGATGATCGAGTTGATGAATTGATCGTCTCACAAGGTCAATATCAAATTGAAGATATTTTTCTAGGTACTGTAGAAAATGTTCTTCCTGGTATTGATGCGGCTTTTATAGATATTGGAGAAAGTAAAAAAAATGGATTTATCCATGTATCTGATCTCGGACCTTTAAAATTAAAAAAAGGATCTGCTGGCATCACTGAATTACTTGAGCCCAAACAAAAAGTACTTGTTCAAGTTATGAAAGAGCCTACAGGATCAAAAGGGCCAAGACTCACTGGAAATATTTCTCTCCCTGGGAAATACATAATTCTTCAACCTTTTGGTCAAGGAGTAAATATTTCTAGAAAAATAAATACAGAAACAGAAAGGAGTCGATTACGAGCACTTGGTGTACTAATTAAGCCACCCGGAACAGGCCTTTTATTTAGAACTGAATCAGAGGATATAAATGAGGAATTATTAATAGAAGATTTAGAAAATTTAATTAAGAAATGGGACAATATTCAACAACTAAATGAGATTTCAAATCCACCCATGCTTATAAGCAGAGATGAAGACTTCTCATTAAAAATTTTAAGAGATTACGTAAATTCCTCTACAACGAAAGTCACCATAGACAATAAATCTGCAATCGAAAGAGCAAAAAATTACCTAGTAAATAATGAATCTAATTTTATTATTGATTTTCATAATAATTCTAAAGATGATCATATACTCGAAAAATATAAAATTACTCAAACCATTCAAAAGGCATTACAACCTAGGGTAGATTTACCTTCTGGAGGTTATATAATAATTGAACCGACTGAAGCACTTACAGTTATCGATGTAAATTCAGGTTCTTTCACAAGATCAGCAAACTCTAGACAAACTGTATTATGGACAAATTGTGAAGCTGCTATTGAAATTTCTAGGCAAATGAAATTGAGAAATATTGGAGGCGTTTTAATAATAGACTTTATAGATATGGATTCGCGCCGAGATCAATTTCAATTGTTAGAACATTTCACTACAGCCATAAAAAATGACTCAGCAAAACCCCAAATTGCTCAATTAACTGAATTAGGTCTTGTAGAACTTACAAGGAAAAGGCAGGGAAAAAATATTTATGAATTATTTGGGAAAACATGTAATTGTTGTGACGGATTAGGACTTTTACAAAATTTAGATAATATTCAAAAAATTAGTTTGGAACCTTCAAAATCTCCAAAAAAATCAAAAAAATCAGTTCATGAAAATAATTTAGAAAATAATCAAATCTCAGTTCATGAAATTAAGAATAAAACAGCAGAAAAAGAATCATCACACAATTTAATTGTAAGCGATGAAAAAATAAGTTTAAAAGAAAAAGATTTAAATGATGATATAAAGGCAGCAAATAACTCAAATGAACAAGAATTTATTTATGTAAACCTTTCTGAAGAAGAAAAGCTTGTATATAGTCAATTAGGAATTAATCCCTTAATTAAGTTAGGAAAAGAATTTATAAAAGTGAATAATATCCCAAAACTTGAGCAAGATGGATTAAAAAGGGAAAAAGTTGATCAATCAAATGAAAAAAAGGGAAAAATAAATAAGAATTCAGATAATATATTGGCAGATAATTTCTCTAATGATGATTCTGATAATAAAGTAGATATTTCTAATGCGAAAAAAATAGTTAATAATGAAGATATCAAAGAAAATCAAGATAATGAGGATCCTGAAATAACAAGAAGAAAAAGAAGAAGATCATCTGCAGGGAATGAATGATTCACTTGAAGTAGGTATTGATGAGGTAGGAAGGGGATGTATCTTTGGACCTGTCTTTTCATCTGTAGTAGTATTGACCTTAGAAAATAATCATTTACTTAAAGAACTAGGTGTGAATGATAGTAAGAAATTATCTTCAAAAAAAAGAAACGCATTATTACCTAAGATATTAGAACTAACTCAAGATTGGGGTGTAGGTCAAAGTTCAGTAAGGGAGATAGATAAGTATGGGATTAGGCATGCGACTGAATTATCAATGATAAGAGCCATTTATAAATTGAAATTAACACCTCCAAAAATTCATATCGATGGCAGCCTTCCATTACGTTTGTGGCAGGGAAAGCAAGAAAATTTAATAAAAGGAGACACTAAGTTAACTTCAATAGCTGCTGCGAGCATATTAGCTAAAGTTAAAAGAGATTCATTAATGATTAGATTAGAAGAAAAGTATAAAGGCTATTTAATCCAGAAAAATAAAGGTTATGGTACAAGTGAGCATTTTTTATCAATAAACCACTTAGGTATTACAAATATGCATAGAAAGTCATTTATCAAAAAATTAGATTTATTTAATTGAATTCGCACCAATTTGTAAAATCTTTAATTAATTGCTGTTGAACTCTTGTTTTTATTCCTAATAAAATTCCATTAAGTACTGAATGACCAGTTGATTCTAATATTTTCTTAGGAATAAGCTTTAAAAGGGGAGGTTGACTTACTGTAACGCCAAGAAGAGCTTCTCCCTCTAAACCAGTATCAGTAGCCTGTAGATTTGCTTTTAATAAAAGATTAAAGTCATCGACGATACCAAGTCCATCTAATTTACTGTCAAGGGCACTCATGACGAGTACTCCATTTTTATTTTCCACAGCGATGGAAACAACTGGATTTACATCTAGCTGAAAGACTCTGAAGCTTGTAACATTATACTTATACTTACCTTGACCTTCGGGTATCAATTTATTGGAGTCTAACATCGCTCCAACCACTCTCTCTTCTTGTAAGAGATACTTTGAAAGACGTTCTTTATTGGTTGTTACAGAAAGCTTGAGTTTCTGTTTAGCATCAAAAGACAAAAGCATTGTATTATAAACCTCCAATGCTTACTATATTCTTTTTTTCATTTTTATAAATCATGCGCAAACAAGTTGCATATTTAGGTCCAAAGGGTACATACGCAGAAAAAGCAGCTGAAATATTATCAGACTTTGCTAATTATGAGTCACCTATATTTGTACCATGTAAAGGGCTGCATTCTGTTATTAAATCAATAGCCTACAAAAATTGTGATGCGGCAGTTGTTCCTATCGAAAATTCTGTTGAAGGAGGGGTTACCGCTACATTAGATGCATTATGGAAATTTCCTGATTTACAAATTAGTCAAGCAATTGTTTTGCCTATTAAACATGCATTAATTAGTAGTGGAGAACTTTCAGATATATCAGAAGTATTATCTCATCCCCAAGCTTTAGCTCAATGTTCAGAATGGCTTTCAGAACATTTGCCGGATGCTATATTACTTCCTACTAATTCAACTTCAGAAGCTGTAAATATGGTTAAGGGAAGTTCATTTAGAGCTGCGATTGGTTCAAAAGCACTGGTAACTATCGAAGGCTTAAAAGAACTTGCATTTCCTATTAACGATGTTTCAGGAAACTGTACTAGATTTGTTTTACTTTCAGAAACAAAAGTTTCTGAAGCAGCAAATATTGCAAGCTTTGCATTTTCCCTACTTGATAATCAACCAGGAGCACTACTAAAGGCTTTAAATACAATTGCTGAATTTGGATTCAATATGAGCAAAATTGAATCTAGACCATCTAAAAGAGAATTAGGAGAATATATATTTTATGTTGATATTGCTATTGATAAAATAAATAGTATTAAAAATTTTGATCTCCTTAAAGAAAATTTAAGACCACTGTGTGAACATTTAAATGATTTTGGCTGTTATTTTTCACAGAATATTAATCTTGAATAAACTTTGAAGAAAAATAATTTAGTTTTCTTTAACATCAGGAAAACTTTCTTTTAACGCAGTCCTTGCTGCAAGTTGCTTCCTCGTGTGGTCAAGCATCTCAAATTCTCTTTGCAATCTTATATATGTATCCCTTTCCTCTAAAAGTCTTTGTTGTTCATCCGATACTGGACCACCAAGATGGGCACCAATCCAAAATGATAATTCCATAGGGTTATTAGGTAACTTATCTGGCAACATTTTTTGAGAATTAGTTAATTTACTAGTTAAATTGACAACATCATGTAAAGCTTGGATAACGGAATCTCTTAGGTTATCAAGATCTTGAAGATTTTGACTAATTTCATCATCAATCCAACTGACTATACCTGTATAAAAAGGAGTAGAACGTACTATCTCCAACACCTGAAAACGTTGTTGTCCAATAGTAATGATATTACTTCTGCCATCATCAGCAGTTTGATGCTTAATTATATGAGCACAACAACCAACATTTGCCATACTCTTTGTATTTGGATCCCACTTAACAACACCAAACAAAGAATCTGTTTCTAAAACAGATTTAAGCATCATTCTGTATCTTGATTCAAAAATGTGTAAAGGTAAAACTTCATTAGGGAAAAGAACTACCTCTGGCAGTGGAAATAAAGGTAATTCCCTAACTGACAGATCTCCCATATTTAAATTAATGTAATAATATTATTTTAGTAAATTTAGACTGTAAACGGGCCAACTTAAAGTTTAACTTCTATATCAACTCCACTTGGAAGATCTAATTTCATCAAAGCATCTATAGTTTTTGCAGATGGGCTATAAATATCAATAATCCTTCTATGAGTACGAGTTTCAAAATGCTCCCTTGAATCTTTATCGACATGAGGAGATCTTAAAACACAATAAATTTTTCTTTTAGTTGGTAATGGTATTGGACCTATAGCAGAAGCTGAAGTTGTATCTGCAGTTTGAATAATTTTATCGCAAGATAAATCCAACATTCTTCTATCAAAAGCTTTTAATCTAATACGAATTTTTTGTTGAGCTATAGATGAAGTCATAAGTAAATAATAATTTTTTTAATGGGTTATTAAGATTAATAACCCATCAATCTGATCTATTCTAATTGATAGATGTACTGTTTTTAATAATTAGAATTTTATTCAATTATTTTAGAAACGACACCAGCTCCAATTGTGCGTCCACCTTCTCTAATAGCAAAGCGCATACCTTGTTCAATAGCAACAGGACAAATCAGCTCTCCGGTCATTTTGATTCTATCTCCTGGCATAACCATTTCAACATTTGCACCATCATCGGAAGTAAATGCAGTAATTTGTCCAGTAACATCTGTTGTTCTTATATAGAATTGTGGCCTATAACCGGTAAAGAAAGGTGTATGTCTACCGCCTTCCTCTTTTTTTAATACATAAACTTCTCCCTCAAATTTGGTATGAGGAGTTATTGATCCCTTTTTAACAAGTACCATACCTCTCTCAATATCTTCTTTTTGAACACCTCTAAGAAGAAGTCCTACATTATCTCCAGCCATACCTTCATCTAGAAGTTTTCTGAACATTTCGACTCCAGTGACCGTTGTCAATCTAGTATCTCTAATACCAACAATTTCAACTTCTTCTCCAACTTTGACCTTACCTCTCTCAATTCTACCAGTTGCCACAGTACCTCTACCAGTAATAGAGAATACATCTTCAACTGCCATCAAGAAAGGTTTATCCACCTCTCTTTCAGGTTCAGGGATACTGGAGTCAACAGCTTTCATTAATTCTTCAATTTTAGATTCCCAAGTTGAATCACCTTCAAGAGCTTTTAATCCTGATACTTGAATTATTGGAATATCATCTCCTGGGAAATCATAACTATCAAGAAGTTCTCTAATTTCCATTTCAACTAATTCAATGATTTCCTCATCGTCTACCATGTCACATTTATTTAAGGCAACAACTAGAGCAGGAACTCCAACTTGCTTAGCCAAAAGAATATGTTCTTTTGTCTGGGCCATAGGACCATCAGTTGCAGCGCAGACAAGAATAGCACCGTCCATTTGAGCAGCACCAGTAATCATATTTTTTACATAGTCAGCATGACCTGGGCAATCGACATGAGCATAATGCCTGCCTTCAGTTTCGTACTCTACGTGAGCTGTATTTATAGTAATACCACGCTCTCTTTCTTCTGGAGCACCATCAATGTCTCCATAGTCTTGAGCTTGGGCTTGACCTTTTTTAGCTAAAACATTTGTGATAGCAGCAGTCAATGTTGTTTTTCCATGATCAACGTGGCCAATAGTACCAATGTTGACATGTGGTTTGTTTCTTTCGAACTTCTCGCGAGCCATTTGAATTAAGAATCGAGGGGTAAAGGATGTTTATTTTGGATAAGAGATCAGGAGTTGCCCTGATTCTTGGAGATAATTGCTTCGGCAACATTACGAGGAACTTCCTCGTAGTTGGCGAACTCCATTGAGAAAATACCCCGACCTTGA
>Ga0209433_10000273_pt1 | contig 16072 bp, 16 predicted proteins | sample METZYME_5_50m_FD_187552 | JGI IMG/M metagenome (GOLD analysis project Ga0209433, IMG submission 187552) | Marine microbial communities from oxygen minimum zone in mesopelagic equatorial Pacific - METZYME_5_50m (SPAdes) (version 2) | ecosystem: Environmental > Aquatic > Marine > Oceanic | place...
ATGTATCCCAGTTTCCTATAGCACCATTGAATTTAAACGCATGTTGAAACATCAATGTCATGTCTGTTACATTAGATGTAGTCCAAGAATTCAAATCTTGATTGAAATTTTCAGCTCCTCTAAACATAGATTCCATAGATATTACACTCGAGACATTCCAATTAGAAATATCTTCATTGAAACTTGAATAAGTACCCGAAGTATCATAAAATAAATTACTCATATCATTAATTGCAGATACATCCCACTCATTAATAGGTCCATATTTCGCTAAAACTTCATCATTATTCATAGTTGCCCATTCATAAACAGCAGTTTGTAAATCATTCTTGTCCAAAAATATATTAAAAATTTCCGGTTCTGGTTCGGGCTGAGGTTCTGGTTCCGGTTCTGGCTCTGGTTCAGGTTCTGGCTCAAAATAGCCATTTCCTATCATTATTTGAATTGGATTTAAATGAACAAGAGAATCTTTAATAAATATATTTTCACCAGATACATCAAGATTATTACTATTCTTTTGCTTAAAAAGTAAATAATATTCTGTATTTCTAATTGAATTACGAATAGATGAATATAATACTATTGTTTTATTACTTATACTAAATTTCCAATTTGGAGGAATATATATTTCCTCACTGTTAATTTGATCTTCAAAAGTTAATTTTGCACCACTAAGTCTTGTATTACCTAATTCAGATAATTTATAGAGTGTTTCATCATTGATTTGTATTACATGTAAATCGATTTGTTCAAGTTCAAATGTTTTACCAATAACGTAATCCGCAAGTGCATTTGTACCACCGAGAAATATTTCATTACTTACAACATCATATAAATCACTTGGACGATTTCCACTATTATCAATATGAAGATGAGATTCTAAAAAAACAACATCCAACAAATCTACTTTACCATCATTATTGATGTCACCCAAAGTCATTTAAAATACTAAAATATTTTTAAAAAACTTTTTTAAGACTAAAAGTACCTATAAATGCTGGTTCGATTTGCCATCCAACACATACTTCTCCCAAAATCATTTTAATTTTTTTTTCTCTATTTAATTGAATTATACCAGTATATAATCTATCTTCTTCTAAATTATTATTTTGACCCAAATATTTATTAGGAAATCTTCTCAACCATAACCACAATCTGTTTCCAGTTCCATGTAAACCCGTTGTCAAATCAATTGTATCATTATATAAATTCCAATTACCAATTAATTTATATTCATAATCAATTGATTCCCAAGTCAAATTTGAATACAATTCTATATTAAAAGATGAGTAAGATATATCTGTTTCATAATCCATTCTCCATTTACCTAATATATTATTTGTAACTAATGTATCAATTTCCAATTTGGTATTCTTTAATAATGGATTAAATCTTGTCATCAAGTTTTTCATTATAAATATTCCTGAATATTCTGGTTCTGTTGCACCATACACAAAACAACCATAAATTGTTCCATTATTTTTTGGATCATATATTCCATAATATGTTTCATAAGAACTATAACCATATCTTTTTCTAGTCATAACCAATTCATTATTATTACAATACCAATTCCCATAAAATATATTTTGAGTTTTTCCATTATATGCTTCAGTAAATGTTCCAAATTTATTTAAGTTAATATATTTATTATGAAATCTTTTTCTATTGACCGAATTCCAAATATTACCACTCCAAGAAATTTGATTCGTATTTTCAATAAACGATTCACTAGAAATTGGTTCTATATATAACTTCCATAAACCACTTAATTGATAATCGCCAGATAAATCACCTTCCATAAATTTTGCTTTTAAAACACACAAATTTCTGTTATATAAAGCAAAACTTGAACATAATAACATAGATAACCATTTTGTTATTTTCATTATTAACTTTACATAAATAAGATTTACATAGTTAACTATACTAAATATGAAATTATTAACACATAGTATCACAAGGATTAAAACGACTAAGTCGTTTAGACCGCTACCGTAAACAAAATCCCTATTCAAATTTGTTTACATAATTCACCCAAAAATCTAAAGACAAAGTGTTTAACATTTTTTTTCTTTTAATATTATTTTTAAAATAATTATAATACTTATTATACCATATAATTAAATTATTTTCATTTATGGTATCAACATCCCATTCTTTTACTATTACTACTGGAAAATCTAACCTCACATAAATATCAGTATATGGTTTATTTTCTCTTATAATAGGAATAACTCCTATCAATAATGCTTCCCATAATTTAGGGTTAACATCTAAACCTCCTCCGTGAACACATATAGTAAATAAATATGAACCCATCGTTTTTAAATATTCTTTATGATTTGTATTATCAGCATGAATAAAAAATTTATTCCAATTTATTTTACATAATTTTGCAACATCACCTCGTTCTTGCCATTGTCCTTTACCACTCCTTTTTCTATTAAAGTTTGTAAATTTTAAAGGTTTATTTTCATCTATATTTTCAAACTGTAAAAAGTAATTAATATTGGTAGGACATTCCTTAGGGTTAATACCCAAAGGAATTGGTATTGCATTTTCAATATCTTCATCTAAATTTTCAACAAAAAGTTTATTTATCATTTTATGTTGTCCTAATTTTATAAAATCTTGTACTCTCTTGTTTATAGATTTCATTCTTATATCTATATTATTTGGAAAAGTATAATCTTCACCTGCTATAATTACATTTACTGGTTTTGTTAGTTGTTGTAATATATTGTCAATAAAATAAATTATTAATTTACTGTATAATCGTGTAGATATAAATATTGTTTTAGCTATGTTTAATGGTTTATTATAAATAATATTATTTTCATTTAATATAATAATATCCATATATTTACCTATTCCCGTTGGAATATTTTTTCTCCATTCAAACATTCTTGTATTTAATAGTTCGCCCTCCTCCAGGGGGGGGGCGTCGTCTCCCGCGGTGGCACCGGCGTCCGTGCGCTCGGCTCTAGCGCCCGCTTGGGACGCCGGATGTTGGTCGTTGCGCGAGTCCGCGACTGCGGGGGCTAATAGTTCCATATATATAATAATATAATATTTTAAACTGGTAGTAATTTGTCCCATTTTAAAGTTTCATTGGTGTAAAACACACAAATTTCTGTTATATAAAGCAAAACTTGAACATAATAACATAGATAACCATTTTGTTATTTTCATTATTAACTTTACATAAATAAGATTTACATAGTTAACTATAGTAAATATGAAATTATTAACACATAGTATCACAAAAGGTTTGGGTATGTTAACTCTAATAAATATTTTAAGTGAAATTCAAGCCAGTAGGGATGAATTTAACAAATCTGACTGGACTTTTTATATTGTTTCTGCAGGACTTTGTGCATTTTTCGCTGCATATGGCATAGGAGCAAATGATTTAGCAAATGTTTTTGGCACTTCTGTTGGCTCAAAATCATTATCCGTTAAACAAGCTATTGTTTTGGCTAGTATTTTTGAATTTTCAGGTGCAGTTTTAATGGGTTCTAATGTAAATAAAACTATTAGAAAGGGAATTGCTGACCCAGGTTGTTTTTCCGATAATCCAGGGCTAATGATATATGGAATGACAATTGTTACATTGTGTGTAGGTATTTGGTTAGTTTTGGCAAGCTATTTTGAAATGGCTGTTTCGACGACGCATTCCTGTATTGGAGGCATTATTGGTATGACGCTAATGTCAAGAGGGCATCGATGTGTTATATGGAATTATAGCAAAAACGATTATAGTAATGGAACTTTAAATATGGGCTGGGACAATTTTCCGTGGCTGGATGGCGTTTCAGAAATTGTAGTTTCTTGGGTTATTTCACCCATTGCTTCAGGCATATGTGCCGCTTTTATATATGGAACTATCAATTTGTTCATTTTAAGATACGAAAATTCTTATCAAAGAGCTAAAATCGGGTTTCCTATTATTGTATTTATAACAACAACATTAAATGCCTCATATTTTATAATTAAAGGTACAAACGGACAAACAGAAAGATTTGGTACTTCTAGATTGGTAAGAGAAGCTAAATCTGGAAACCTATTGCCTACTATTGAAGTATCACTTATATTTGGTGGAGCTTGTAGTGCTTTAAGTATGATATTGCTTACAAATATTATCAAAAAAATTGACAATAAAAAATATTCAAACAATCCACAAAATGTTGATATAGAAGATGTAGAATTAGATGAAATGGACAGATCTATGCATGGTGGGGGTCCAACAATGGCAGAAACAGGTAATGTAATCACATCTTATGTTAAAAACAAATTGAATAGAGATGTGCATAAAGATTTAAAAACAAATAAAACAGTCGGAAATATCCATAAAAACCTAAAAAGACATGATCCCAGAACTGAAGAGTTCTTCAATAGTATTCAAATTTTTACTGCGTGCGTTGATAGTTTTAGTCATGGGTCGAATGATGTCTCAAATGCGATGGGACCGTTTGCCGCTGCGTGGATTGCTTATAATAGGGGAAAAGTTACGAAATCAGCTGATATTGATTCTGGGGCAATGATGTGCATTCTAGCTTTGGGCGGCGTGGGTATGATATTAGGATTATCAACTTATGGTTACAAAATTATGAATACAATCGGGACAAAACTCACAGCTATAACTCCCGTTAGAGGAAGCTGTATTGAACTCGGCGCCGCAATGGTAGTTATATATGGCAGTGGGCAGGGTTGGCCCCTGTCGACGACCCATTGTCAAATCGGAGCCACAGTTGCGATTGGTTTATTTGAAGGGACCAGTGGTGTTAATTGGAAATTATTTGCAAAAACTTGTTTTGGGTGGATTTTTACATTAGTATTTGTAGCCTGTAGCACCGCATTTTTAGTTGGACCTTCACCTGAGCCACTGAAATATGAATATTGTAGTTAAATATTTAATCATCTTTGAAAAAAATAAATGCATCATATTCAGATGCTAGTTCTAATGAACTTATAGAAACATTATCATCATACGTATATGCAAATGAATGTGAATAACTATTTGAATTAACAGTAAATCTATAAATATTATTTGAATAACCACCTTTTTGTACAATATTTTTTGAACTAAATTCGTAATTATATCTTACATAAGCTTTACCCATTTTTTCGGTTTTTGAAGGTATTATATTATTTTTTAATTGTTCACTTACATATAGTGGCATATATCCAGTTACATGGTAAACAGGTAAATAATTACCTCCACATCTTGGGTTTATTTCAATAACTCGAATATCATCTTCACTTATAATAAAAAATTCAATATCAATTATTTGATTATTGACATTTGTTTTGTTTGCTAATTCTTTAACTATTGTTCTATATTTTTTTAAAATATTTGGATTATTAGAATGAATACTGGGAAATGTTAAACTTTTTAAATTTGTTTTGATATCTTCACAATAATTGTTATCCCATATTGCTAAAATATCTATATTATTTCCACAAATATAACCATCAACACTAATTCTTGGATATTTATCATCAATATATTTTTCAACTATAAACAAATCATTTTCTGGATTGTAAATTTTATCTCCATGTTTGACTATATTTATATTGCTAGAACCAGTTCCATTCACGGGCTTTGCTACTAATTTTTCATCTGGTTTTGGCCATTCAATAATATTCGATGAACATAGTTTAAAAGGAATATCTTGTAAACTTTTCATGTTTTTTCTACAATTGAATTTATCATTACATAATTTTGATAATTCATAACATGATCCGTCATATGGATTATTTATAATTTTGCTAACTGAATCATAACCTTTATCAGATAAATAATAAATATCATATTTATCACTTTGTAAATCTTTATTTGCTTCAAAAGAAGCTATATCTTTTATTAAATATTTCCAATGTTTTGGTATAAAAAGTTTTACCCAAAAATCAGGATGTGGTGTTATTATTAATTTTGTTTTTGTCATAATAATTTACAATTTTATATGAGAAATCATTAAATTAAACACCAGAATCTTTAAATTATATCAATAAAAACCATATTCGTAATTTTAAAAAAACTAATAATATGTACTATTTAAAATTATTATTTTTATCTTATGTATCAATATTTGCGTTAAAATCAAAAACAGATAAAATTCATACTCCAAAACAAAAAAAATATACTGAATTATTACAAAATATTAATACAAATTTAGTAATAGCACACGGACCCGCAGGCACCGGTAAATCATGGCTCGCGTGTAAAATTGCAATACAACAATTAAAAGAAAATAAAGTTAATAAAATTGTATTAACACGACCAATTGTTCCAGTAGAAAACGAGGATTTGGGTTTTTTACCTGGAAATATTGATGACAAAATGAATCCATGGATACAACCTCTATATGATATTTTTATTGATGAACAATCAAAAGCAGAACTAAATTCTATGTTGAAATCAGGAAAAATAGAAATAATCCCAATTGGTTTTATGAGAGGACGAACTTTTGAAAATACATATGTTATAGCAGATGAAATGCAAAATTCAAGCCCAGGACAAATGAAAATGATTTTAACAAGACTAGGGGAAAATTCAAAAATTGTAGTCACAGGAGATACTAGCCAATGTGATATTAAATTATTTGAAAATGGACTAGATAATTTATTGAAAAAATTAGAAAAATATTACGAAAATACATATGAAATGTATGGAAACAATATTGGAATTATCCAAATGAATGATGATGATATTAAAAGAAGTGTATTTGTTAAAAAAATTATTGAAATATATTCAAGTGAATAAAGACGTTTTATTACATAAAAGTTTCTTATATTTTTCAATCGGGAACGTTTTGTTATATCTATGAATACTTGAATGACAATTACAACACAATGCTACATAATTATCAAATACATTGTTTGAAGAATTTTTATCAATATGGTGGATTTCACATGGAACATTTTCAGAAAATTCTTCTAAACACATTAAACATGAATTATTTTGAAGATCCAATAAAAATGGTCTTGCAACTCTTTTTGATATGAACTTAGTTGATAAATATTTGTTATAATTTGAAAAACAAAATACACAATCTAACAAATATATAATATATAATTTGTAACGCATATTATATAATATAAAAAAATGAACTATAAATAATTAATAAGAATAAACTTATATTATGAAGTGGCATTCAATTACAAAAGATGATTCCAAAATATTTGTTGTTAATAAAATGAAAAACTTCAATATTAAATCTAAAGAAGAATGCATTAAATTTATTCACAAAAAGAATCCACATAAGGGAAAAATACAATCGATTGTTTTAGAAAAATTAAATAATTGTTCTGAAAAAAATGCTGTTGACTGGATTGTATATTATACAAGCCCATTAAATAAAAACCATATTAATTCAGAATGGAAATTGAATACTAATAATAAAATCACAAACGTATACAATGGTATTGTAGTTATTAGAACAAAATCTAATAATGATGATTATCCCTATTTACTAGACACTATTGATATTAGTGATAAAAAAGATTTGGATAATTTAAAAAATTTAGAAACAACAAAAGAAACTTTAGAAGAAAATATTAACGATGAAGTAGATGATGATGAAGTAGATGATGATGATGATGATGAAGAATTAATTCAAAGTATTACTGACAATGATGAACAAGGAAATGTATTTACAGACAGTGATAATGATGATGATGAATTAACAGAAGAGGTGATTGAACAAAATAAAACAAAAATAATAGAACTAAAAGATGATTTAATTGTTAAAGAAGCTTTAAAATATGAACCATATGATTATGATTCTAAAATTATTCCAGAATTTTGTAACTAAACATTTTCAATATTATCAAGTTTTCGTGATTCCCGAATCTGAATATGATCTGGGATTACTGGAGCAGTAGTATTTAACATATCATATCTCATACGTACCTCTGTACAAAAAACATCTGATTGTATACGGAATCTTTTGTTTTTAAATAATTCACCTTCAATAGACGTAGATAATTCACCATATCTTGCAGAATGATTAAAATGTCTTTCTTTTCTAGTTGAAAAACTAAAAAAAGAGTCTATTCCACCCATAATTGCAACGACCACAAAAGATGCCATGTTTACATATTTTATCCAATCTTTATCAGAAAAAACTGAAGATATTGGCGCCATAGCAGCAGGTAATATTATAGCGGGTAATCCCCAATATTTACGCATTTTTTTGTAATAATAACCAGATTCATCATGTAATCTTTCACGTTTTTTTATATCATCATTCCATTTTCGTATCAATTCTTCACCTTTTCTTGTCCATGGTTCTTCGTTTCTATTTTCATCTAATGAACTAACTTGTTCAGATGAATTTGGTTCTTTTTCTTCCATGTTATTTTATTTATAATATTATCTAATATATATATAATGCCATACCAAGAAGAAGAGCGAAATAGATCACATTATGACAATTCCAATTACGATTTAAGTCAAGAAGGTGAGCAACTTTATGAGATGCCTAGAGACGCTTATGATAGCAATATGAGTGCCAGAGATACTATGTTCCGTAATAGACACGGTGCCCAAATATCTCAAGCACAAAATATCGAACAACATGATAAAACTTGGATCAAACACAAAGATGCTGTTAGACAATTAAATCTTAACATACGTCAAAGAACTGATAATTATAACACTTATAAAAAAGCACTAGAAACTGAACAAGTTTTGTATAACAGAGAAAGACATAAAACTCTCTTATTAAGTGTTGCAAATGTATTTGCATTAACTGGATGTATTTTTATGTGGACTTCTGCTGTATCGTCATAACTTTTATCTATCAGTAACACAATATCTATAAACAACATGTATTCCAGCTGACAAACTTGGACGTGTTATTTTACATAAATCGCCTGGGCGTAAACCAATAAACATTGCTACAGGATCAGTATCTAGAATTTTAGGTAAATTATCTAAAGAGTCAATATGCAATGAATCTAATAAATCATCTAAATATTTATTGTATTCACTTTTAGAAATTCGTACATGTTCTGGAACACTTTGATGTTTCGTAATATTGTACATTAACGTACGAATCGGAAATACTTGAATAAATATTTTATATTTATTCGTTAACACACGGATCGCTTCCTTAACACTAGGAGTCATTGAATCAGATACTAGAAATATTATTGTTAACTCTTTATTTTTATCTTTTTCTTTTCTTTTTTCAACAATTTGAGTTACTTTTTTAGATACATTTTTATGATTTGTTCTCGTTGATGTTAATTCATAATGTACTTCAACCATTTCTTTATCATTTGATACAACTATTGGACTCATTGATTCATTATTTGAAGTACTTGGCTCAAAAGTTTTATATTTTGTCATATCATAACCTCGGTTTTCTAATAATTCTATAATTGTTTGGCGGCTTGTATTCAAATATGTTGATAAATGACGGGTTCTTTGATGCGCAGACATTATTCTATTATATATACTTTATAAGAAACTATTATATTCATTTTTTTGCGCTAAGTTTTTATATTACTACCATTTAATATGGAACAAATTTATCAACAAAAAATAGAAGAATCTATGAATAAGGCTATTCCTACAATTGCATATTATTCTAGTATTGGTTTGCTTACCGGATCGATATTAGAAACAATTATGCCAGAATTTAATGAAAATAAAGACTCTGTAGCATTGATTTTAGAAATTTTTGCACAACTTACACTTGTTGTATTCATGTTTATGTTTATTAATTCTAGAGGAGGTGTCAGAAATGGATTACTTGTTTTTACATTATCATTAGTTGGAACACAACCATCACTATTTCAAAAAATGAAAGCATTGAAAATCAATGCTTCTTCACAACCAATCAAAACAAAAAAAGTAGTAGATGAAGAAATTGAAGATGATGATAACGTTTCTGAAACTGAAAGTGTTAATGAAACAGAAACCACAAATAAAAAAGAAGACAATTCTGCAGAAACACTTCAACAAGTTATCGAACCAACACCACCACAATTAACTAACACAATTGGTAACCAACCAATGTTAAGTCCACCAGAAAATACATCAGACGCAGGATCATCATCAATAGATTCTTTACCATTCCACCCTAACGAATCTGCTTCATTTGGAGCAAATTTTGCTTCACCATTTTAACTCAATATTTTTGAAAATTATGTTATATTATAATCTATTAGCATCTAATATTATTTCAAGTCTATTTTTATAATCCCTTTTTAAGTTATTAGAAACATTTTGGGATTCTTCTATCTTAGATATAAATGTATTTGCATAATCAATAAGATTCACTTTATTTCCTAAACTATTTACACTTTTTTCATTAAAATTATAGTTGAACGAAGATAATATATTTGCAAAATATATTGTTTCATTATTCAAAAAATGAATAAAAGAACTATGTAACAATTCCGGAAATGATTCTTCATTACTTTCCATATTTGTTCTTATAATAAAATATTTATTCCAAGCAAAAACATTATTATTATATGGATTCAAATATTTTTCTTTAAATTTCAAAAGTTCTTTTTTTGAAGGATTTACTCCCAATTCTATGAATTTATGTAATAAATCATCTGAAGAACTAGTACCACCATATTGATAAGTCGCTATTTCTCTACTAATATCATCAGGCAAAGTAGTTGCTAATCCTATTTTATAACTTGAAGATTCTTTTTCTCTTTTTGATTTATAAACTTGTTTTATTATTTCTATTGCCCATTCATATTCACTTATTCGATTACCAGCAGCATTTAAATATAACATTACTCTTGGATTAAGTCTTTCTTCACTTACATTTATATATCTTTGCAATAATTTATTTCTGAGTATAGTTTCCCTTTTTAATTCAATTTCTGCATATTCTAGTAAATTTACAACTTTATTTTCAACTACTCCATTTGAATTTAAATCAAGATTTGCAATAACTGAATAATATGCATCTTTTCCAGCATCGGATTTGTTATATTCTTCTGGATATATTAATTCAAAAAATTTGGGCATTAGTTCTAAAGATTCATTCATATAAGAAATTATTACATATTTATTCGAGTATTTTACATTTTTATTATATTTATCCAAAGATTTAGATAAATCTAATATATCTTTTTTTATTTCTTTATCATATTCATAACCAATTTGATATCTATTTCTCCACAATCCGTATGCATTATTTCCATATTTATTTGTAAATTTAAAAAATATATTAATCAATTCATTCATTAATTTATATTTTTTTCTAGTATCCACTTTTGATGATTTTTTGATATCAATTATATCACAATCTTCTGATGAATTTGATGAATCATCATGTAAAATATTGTTTTTGTATAAACAATTACCCTTCCCATATTGCTTTCTTATTTTATACTTCATTAATCAAACATATATTTTTTTATGTGTATTTATTATATATGACAAAAAATATTAATAATATTAAGCCTAAAAAACTTAAAAGAAAATTGACCAGAAAACGGACAAAAAAAAATTTTGTTAAAAAAAAATATAATAACAAAAAAACTAAAAAAGGAGGATTTTTTGGTATATTCAAAAAGAAAGATAAAAAAGAACTTTCACCAGAACCAGCAATAGCACCAGCACCAGCAATAGCACCAGCACCAGCACCAGCACAAGCACCAGCACCAGCACCAGCACCAGCACAAGCACCAGCACCAGCACCAGCACAAGCACCAGCACCAGCACCAGCACCAGCACCAGCACCAGCAATAGCAGTTCCTGAAGCACCAGCACCAGCACCAGCACCAGTAATAGTATCAGAACAATACAGATTTCCAAGAAAGGCAATAGTAGGACCACGCCCAAATCCAAAATGGAAACCTAAATTTCTAGCACCACCTGTTCAACAACGCCCAAACGTAAATTAAATTAGAACAAAATTATAGATTCTTGTATTCTATATAACATTCATTTACTTAAAAATAATAATTATTCACAAATGTCAGGCGTCCACACTTATAATATTATTGATGCATTTATAAATCGTGTATTTATTTCAGTTAATAAACTGCGAAAATTATATATAAAAAACTCATCGTGCGATAAATTATCCCAATCTAAAAAAGATAGTCAAATTTGTCCAGTTTGTTTTACTGAATCTGAAGAAGAAAAAAATATAATTTTTATTATTCATTCATGTAAGCATGTTATTTGTGAAGAATGTTTTGTTAAATGGCATATACAAGAAAAAAATCCAAATTGTGTTATTTGTAGACAAACAGTATTAACAATTCCAAAAAGAAGAGTAAGACATATCACAATGCACAACAGGAGAAGAGGGCAGTTGTCTACAAGGTGTGGTTTATTATTCTTCTTTGTAATTCTTATTTTATTAAGTATAAAATTCTTTTTTAAAAGAAAGGAGGTTTTAACAATAATGCTTATTATTTGCATTTGTGGAATATTGTTTAGTCTAGTAAGTTTAGATAATTATTGTATTAACAGAAATTTTGAAACAAATAATTTAGAAATTGTTTAAGCATTTTCATATTGTGCATATAATTATTTCAATAATTCAAAAAAATGAAATAATAAAAATTTAAGTATGAATATAATTATGAGCTTATTGCGTATATCAAACTGTTATAAATATTTAAATAAATATTCACATATTATCAATAACAAAAAATTCATAAGTTCTCAATCATCTATTGGTTCTGTTGATAACTTATTTTATAAAGATCGAATTCAAAATTCATGTAATCATACAAATCGCGGGTTTACATATCTGATAATGGCTAATAATAAATTTATATATGCATCTGCATTGCGAATAACAGCTTTGAAATTCATATCAACAATGAGTGCTTCAAAAGATGTTTTGGCTTTAGCTAGTTCGGAATTTGATATTAGTAGTATAGAAGAAGGGCAAACTATTACCGTAAAATGGCGCGGCAAACCTGTATTTATTAGACATAGAACTCAACAAGAAATCTCTTCCTCAGAATCTGTATTACTGGAAGAACTTAGAGACCCACAAACTGATTCACAAAGAGTTGAAAATCCCAAATGGTTGGTTGTTATGGGAATTTGTACACATTTAGGTTGCGTGCCAATTGCAAATTCTGGTGATTATGAAGGATGGTTTTGCCCTTGTCATGGTAGTCATTATGATTTATCTGGAAGAATTCGTAAAGGTCCCGCACCTTTGAATCTTGAAGTTCCCCCTTATAAATTTAATAATATTAATAATATTATAATTGGTTGATAATTTTTATAATAAATTTTATAATAATTCAAAAAAATGAATACCATTTTTTATATTATTAATGAAACAACTAAAAACAACAAAACTAAACAACTAAAAACACACACAAAAGCAAGATGTACCAACAAGAAACGTTTGTCAACACTTTAATCGAGGCTTCTGCCAAGGAAAGACAACAAAAGATCTTTCGAATGATTGAACGCAAGAAAAAGACTGCTGAAGAAAAGATTGCGAAAATGCATTTTCTGACTGAAGTTTACTTTGAGGAAGTTAATAAACTTTTAATGGAAAAAGCAATAACTGGAAGTATGTACACAGAAGTAACATTCTATGTACATCACTTTAAAGTTTCTGAAGAACTAGAAAAACTAGGTGTTTTCATTGGATATCCAAATGAAATTGCAACTCGCTGGTTAAATGAAATGGCAGATCCTGATTCCACATTTCTTAAAGATCCATTTAAAAATTGGAAAGGTCTTACGTTTAAGATATTAGATCGTTTTGAAGGAGTAGATTTAAAAAGTGGAAATGGGGGAATGTGTAAAGGCGAACCAACCTTCAACATTGAATTCTCATGGATTCGCAACACAAAAACCTGGTCAAAATATAGGGGAGTCCAAAAGGTTGATAAAGATCTTACACTTGAAGATGATAAAGAAGAATTTACTCACTTTATTCCAACACTAGACAATAGTGGAAAGGATTACAATTGTTCATTTGAAAACATTAGTGAAAGATTTTCTTCTGAAATAGAGGCTGCAAAAGGATTTGATGATGCATTGAAAAATATTGGTTTAGAACCAGTAAATTTTGGCATCCTCGACGACGAGCTCGACGACGACGACGACGACGACGACGACGACGCCGAGGGAAGCTTCCCGTATTAAAAATAGCGGAGGACCCAGCTGACCACGCTATAGCAGGTGCGACTAAAGTTTCCAAATATTATGCACTATAATTCATAGATCTGAGTAAGTATTCATGAATAGTTGGAAAGAATGTTTGATTATAGGCTAAATACATCATTTGTAAAAAATTATAGCAAAATTCTATAATTTTTTTATAATAAGTTTTCATCTATTTTTGTTTCAATAATTTCTGGTAAAAGACTTTCATTTGTTTTATAATGTTTTGACCAATGAGACGGAAAATTTTTGCGACGATTTGTTAATTTATACATCTTAATTCTATCTTGTTTTTTTTCTGTTTCATCATTTTTTTGGGATTGTTCTTTTAAATATACAAAAATATACTTATCATGTTCTTCGAAAAGTTCATAAATTATTTTCAATGATTTAATAGCTATTTCTTTATAAAATATTACAGATTCTATTATTTTACTCATTTCTCTTTGTTCATAATAACTAAAATAACTAAGAAAAGGGTTTTCATGAATAGTCTTGTATAAAGATAATTCGTAATTTTTTTTTTTATAAATTTCTGTAAAAATTGAATTAAGTTTATTTATAGTAATATTAAAGCGTCGATCCCTAGAAATGCCGTGATTTAACATAAAAAAATAATATTCAATTAAAAATGCTTGGCTTCTTAACAAAGCAATTAATACTCTCTGTGGATTAGAATTAATATTTAATGCATATTCAATAGATTGTTTTATTTCAAATACAGAATCGCTATTTGCATAGTGAATGTTTGGAGGTAAAACAGATAATATATTGAACACCTTAATCATTGCCGCTAAAGTGTCTTCATCTATCCAATCACCTAACCATTCCATATGATGAACAGCAAGATCTAAAACATTATTTGGAGATCTAAATTCATAATAGTTTTTTTTGAAAAATGTATACTTTTTCATTGCATAATCCCAAATATCATTATCAACATTTTTTGGTATTAACTTATTAACTGCCAACAATTTACCATAGGTATTATATCTTTTTCTCGTTTTAGACAATTCATTATTTAAAAATTCAAGCTCATAGTCTTTTTTGTTAGAAGAAAATATTTGACCGCCACCATCAGTTCTATGATATATTTCATCATCATCAGTTCTATGATATATTTCATCATCCAGTTCTTGTATTTCTTTTAGAGTTTTATTGTATGCTCCACCGTCCACCCTAGGTGTGCGTTCTCGCGGAGCATTGTTCTTAAGGCGCTGAACGCGCGCCTTCGCCTGGTCATACTGCGCAATCGCCTGCCGCAACTGCGCCTTCACCTGTCGCGTCTCCTCCTCAGACGCCCCCCGCACGCGCGCCGAGGCCTCCTTGGCCGACGTCTCGCGCAGCCGCGCCGACGCCGCCGCCAACTGCTTCTCCCGCAGACGTATCTCATACTCCAGCGAGCTGCGGCGTCGGCGCGAGCGCTCCTGTGCCGCCTCCAGACGGGAACGTTCGACGGCTGCGTCGCGCGCGCGCTCCTCCTCTCGTTCTCGTTCTCGTTTCACGCGCGCCTCCTCGTCCGCCTCTGCGCGTCGATACCATTTTTTCTCTTTTTCTCTAGTTTTTTTTCTAGTTTTTTTTTCAGATTTAGTTTTTTGTTTAGCAGCATCGCTATATCTGTTGCTAGCGCGTTTAAAATCCTTATTTCGCAATTTAGCTAAATCCGCAGATGAATGAGTCGTATGTGGTTCGGGAATAGGGTTTAGTGGTTCCGTTGATTTGGACTCCTCGTAGCCCCGCCGCTCCCGCACTGACTGGTGCCACGCGGCTTCAAGGCTGTCGTCTTCATCATCCGGCGGCGGTGGCGTGGGGGGAGACTCGAGCTCGCCGCGACGCGAATTGCGGAGCTTCTCATTTTTCGCACGCCTCCTTTCGTGCGCGGTTAGGTGTGGCTGTTTTCGCGGCGGAGGCGGTGGCGGCTCGTCGGCACGTGTCAGG